>Ga0209292_1001735_pt1 | contig 26271 bp, 23 predicted proteins | sample GOMGulsemesocosm_2_FD_184634 | JGI IMG/M metagenome (GOLD analysis project Ga0209292, IMG submission 184634) | Methane-oxidizing microbial communities from mesocosms in the Gulf of Mexico - GOM9C Gulf of Mexico (SPAdes) (version 2) | ecosystem: Environmental > Aquatic > Marine > Cold seeps... | reverse complement strand
TTTTTTGGGAAATTAAAGATACATATAAAAGAGGAATAACCTACTTATAATATCCTTAAAACAAACTTTGTTGCTCACAGCCTTGTTCGTGTTCTAACAACCATTTTTTTCGCCATATACCTCCTGCATAACCCGTAAGAGCTCCATCAGAACCAACAACCTCATGCCTTTCTATTGAGCGTCCCCACCCATTATAAGCCCATATAACCTTAGCTAAGGTTTGATTTACGTACTGTTCTTGAGTAAACACATCCAATTGTTATATTATTATTATTATTATTCACAAAACCAAATGAACATAAGTCGAGGTCTTTTAAAAGTCTCAAAGACTAATACCAATACAGTAAAACGTATCATTTTTATACGTTGGTAAACGTAATTTGATACAGTTGAGGTTTTGATACATTTAATTAAAAAATACCCAAAAGTAGGTATTATCCAGCAACAGTAAAAATGGTAATTTTGCAGAAAAATATCCAATCATGAAAAAAATTACATTTTTACTTTTAATACTACCAATATTTGGATTTAGCCAAAACACCACAATTCCAGACCCTAACTTTGAACAAGCTTTAATTGATTTAGGGATAGATACCAACCCAACTATTGATGGTGTAGTGCCAACAGCCAATATTAGTGGCATAACAAGTTTAGATGTGTCTTCAAGAAACATCACAACTTTAACAGCTATAGAAGATTTTACTGCATTGACTAATTTAGATTGTGGGTCAAACCAATTAATGAGTTTAGATTTGAGTACTAATACCGCATTAACTTATTTAAATTGTGGTATCAATAGTTTGACGAGTTTAGATGTGAGTACCAATACTATATTGACTACGTTGAATTGTAATAATAATCTATTAACGAGTTTAGATTTGAATACCAATACTGCCTTAATTTCTTTGATTTGTAATGTTAATCAACTAGTTAGTTTAGATGTAAGTGCTAATACTGTATTGACTGATTTGTATTGTAACTATAATCAATTAACGAGTTTGGATTTAAATACCAATACTACCTTGACTACTTTGAATTGTCAAAATAATCAATTAACGAATTTGGATTTGAATACCAATACTACCTTGACTACTTTGAATTGTTTTAATAATCAATTAACGAGTTTAGATGTGAGTACCAATACTACATTGACTACGTTGAATTGTAATAATAATCAATTAACGAGTTTGGATTTGAATACCAATATTACCTTGACTACCTTGTATTGTAATTCTAATCAATTAACGAGTTTAGATTTGAATACCAATACTGCATTGACTGATTTAAATTGTTTTTCTAATCAATTAACGAGTTTAGATTTGAATACCAATACTGCATTGACTGATTTAAATTGTTTTTCTAATCAATTAACGAGTTTAGATTTGAATACCAATACAGCCTTGACTTATTTAAATTGTTATTCTAATCAATTAACAATTTTAGACTTGAATACCAATACAGCCTTGACTTATTTAAATTGTTATTCTAATCAATTAACAATTTTAGAAGTGAACACCAATACAGCCTTGACTCATTTAATTTGTACTCAAAATCAATTAGCAAGTTTAGATTTGAGCACGAATACTGCCTTGACTTATTTGTACTGCGATGAAAATTATTTAACGAATTTAGATATGAGAAACGGAACCAATACAGCAATTTCAAATGGCGGTTTTATTGTAAATAATAATCCTAATTTAACTTGTATTCTAGTTGATGCTGCTGCATGGAGTACTACAAATTGGACAAATATAGATGCCGCTTCTACCTTCGTGAATAATGAAACAGAATGTCTGGCGTTAAGTATTCAAGACAATACTTTTGGCTCAGCATTTAATGTATATCCAAACCCTACGAATGGTGTGTCTAAAATACAATTAGGTGAAAGTTATAATGAAGTTTCTGTAAACGTATTTAATGTTTTAGGTAAGCAAGTTGCTACACAAACACATAATAACACAAACGTTATTGAGCTAAATACTCAAGAGTTAGCAACTGGTATTTACTTTATTAAAGTACAGTCGGGTGTTAAAGAAGCAACTATTAAGTTGGTTGTTAATTAATTCATATTTTAAAATATAACTAAGCCTCTTTACAGATATTTGTAGAGAGGCTTTTTTTTGATAGAGACCATTATAAATTAGATTGGTTTCATTTCTTTAATATATCATACAACAAAGCTAACCTCTTAATTTCCTGGTTGAAATTGTTCGACAAAATAATATTGTGGGGAGCAGCACTAGACAAGTCCTAATTTTTAAACACTTAAAACAAAGACTGTTGCTCACATCCTTGTTCATGCTCTAACAACCATTTTTTACGCCATATCCCACCAGCGTAACCAGTAAGAGAACCGTCAGAACCAACAACTCTATGACAAGGTAGCACAATCCAAAAAGGATTTTTACCGTTTGTAGTAGCTACCGCTCTAATTGCTTTTTCATCGCCTAACAAACGAGCTTGTTTTAAATAGGTAATGGTGCGTCCGTATGGAATAGTATTAAGGGATTCCCAAACGCTTTTTTGAAATTCAGTCCCTCTATAATCTAATTGTAATTCAAATACTTTTCTATCTCCTTTAAAGTATTCTCCTAATTGGTTGACACATTTTTGTAAACAATCAGGGGTTGTTTCTGAAACTTCAATTTTATCATCTAAAATAGAGACTTTAGAAATCCCAAGTGCACTTCCTTTAATTTCACAAATCCCTAAAGGTGTATTAATGTATGTTGTTTCTATACCGCTACTCATCATCAATTATCCCTAAACGTTTAGCGCGGTCTACCCAGTTTTTTCTGGCTAATTGTTGCATATCTGAATCCGTATCACTTTCGTCCATTATTTCCAAACCTAATAAGGTTTCAATAACGTCTTCCATAGTAACCAATCCACTTACTGAACCAAATTCATCTACCACTAAAGCGACATGTTCTTTCTCTTGTATAAATTTTTCAAAAAGACTAGGAATAGGTACATCCCTATGGATAATCAACAGTTTACGTTTTAAATTTTTCAATTGTTTTTGATGCTTATCTTCTGCTAGATCTCTATACACATCATCCTTTAAAACATATCCAGATATATCATCCGGATCTACTTTATATATAGGGATTCGTGAAAAACGTAAATTTTTATTCGCCTCAAAAAAATCTTTAATATTCATGCCTTCTTCTGCAATTTTCATAACGCTCCTAGGAGTCATAACGTCTTTCGCATAAATAGACTTAAAGTTTAATAAATTCTTGATTACTTTTGATTCTGATTCTTCAAACACTCCTTCTTCTTTGGCAATATCAGCCATAGCAGAAAAATCTTCTCTACTCAACACACTCTCTCCGTGTGCTCCTTTACCAATAAGTTTAGTGGTTAACTGTAAAAGCCACAATAAGCCTGTCCATTTTAAAGGAAATATTAATACTTTTAATGCTATAGCAGTAAAATTAGCTAAGTTTTTCCAATAAGTTGCCCCTATGGTTTTTGGGATGATTTCTGAAACAACTAATATTAACATAGTCATAATAGCGGATACAACACCTACAATATTAAATCCTAAAACATCTATTTTATAAGGTAGTTGTTCTGCTTGCACTCCTACTAAAATAGCACCTACAGTATGTGCGATGGTATTTAAAGTAAGAATGGCAATCAAAGGTTTATCAACATCCTTTTTCATTGCCTCTAACTCTAACGCATACGCTTTTCCTTCTTTCTTTTTTACATTAAGAAAGGTATTGGTTACACTTAATAATACTGCTTCTAATACTGAACATAAAAATGAAAAGAAAATAGATACAGTAGCGTATATAATGAGTAATGTCATTAAATGTGTTTTATTAAAAATTAATAGTTACTTTAAAACGTGCTAATAAATCTGTTGAAAATTTATTAATTAAGTCTTGCTCTGATTTATCTACTACACCATCTGCTTTTGATAATTGTTCTAATGATTTAATAAAAAAATCATAGGCTTCATCAGGACCGTTATCCGTATACGTTTCAATTATTCTTTTATATAAAAGATCAACTGAAGTATTATTGTTCATTTCATAATTAAATGACCATTTAATATTTTCTAACTCCGGATGATCCTTTAAAATTATATTTAATTCGTCAATCTCTTCTTTGGATATTACACCATCCGCTATAGCTACTAAGTATAATAATTCCCCAAAAGTTTGATACAATCTATGTCTGCTTATCATTTTTTTGAGATTGGTTAGCCCTCTAAAGATAAGACTTATTAAATAAACTTAATCTTTAACTCGAATTACGAGATTAGCTTGACAATATCCTTTGCAAAATAACTTTCAATGATATAGTTGTAAAATTCACTAAAGCTTTCCAATAGCTTACTCCTATCGTTTTTGGGATAATCTCCGAAACAACTAACATTAAAACTATGATAAGTCAAAAATACTTCAACATTCTCAAAATTTATTTTTTTATAAACTTATCTTTTCAACGAAAAATGCGCGCTAAATTCTCTTTCATTATTGTTTACATCTCTAAATATAACTTTAAACCAATAATCAGAAGCAGGTAATAAATTACCATTATATTCTCCACCCCAACCAGTCCCTGATGGATTTAAGTTTTTAATTAATTTCCCATATCTATCAAAAATAAATATTTTAGGGCTTTTCAATTCTTCTATTCCTATTATTTGCCAATAATCATTTATACCATCTCCATTTGGAGTAAAAAACTTAGGATAATCTATTACAATAATTTCTTCAGACACTACTCCACAACCATTTATATCGTTAATATAAAAAACATGGTACCCAGGGGTTACCCCCAAAAAAATTGGTGATGGTTGAAAGTTTCCATCATCCATTTTATATTCATAATCACCATAACCTGTTGCAATTATTTCTACTGTATTTGTATCCGAAAACGGTAATGAAGTAATATTTACATCAAAATAATTTGGAACTCCTGACGGGTGAATAATTGCCGATTTTGTAATATGACAACCTGAGCTATTCTGTGTTACTTTTACTGAATATTCTCCAAAATTATCAGCAATTAAATTGCTTGAGATTTCAGAAGGTAAAGCATCACCATTATAAAACCACTCAAAACTATATAATAAGGGAGATAAAAAAGTATCTATTATAGGTGGTGCATAGTTAGTATTTACTGTATTATCACTATTCAAACAAATAAAAGCATCATTCAAATCAAACTCAGCTGGTGTTCCGATTACAATATTAAATAATGTATATGCATAACAGTCTGTTTGGATATTTTTTATTTTACAATAAAGGACAAAATTAGGTGCACCAGGAGTTTCAAAAACATAAGGAACAGCTACATCATTAGACACGTCATCTTCTGTAAGGTGATATGTTATTTCAAAATCATTTGGATCTTGGCCCCCTAACACAACATTATTTAATTCTAATAGATTAATTATTGTTATGTAGTCATAATCTTCATCACAATAAAATTGATCATTTATCCCATTTGCTATTGGTTGTTCTGGCTCAATTAAATTAATAACATCACCTAGAGATACATAGCAATTATATATCTCTGCAGTAAAATTACTATAAACACCTACACCTAAATCAGAAATTGTAATTACTCCACTACTATTACTTATATAAGTATCGCTTATTAAATTACCGTTTAACATATATGAAATATTGTATTCAGAATTTGAAAGTAAATTTGAATATGAAATTGTTCCGTCTTCAATAAAGCATTTAGTTATATCTGTTTTTGATAAAGAAAATTCTGGTACAACAGGATCGGTTAATTCGTATATTGTTGTTAAACTTGTAGAACAATCACCCCATTCTATATTAATATTAGTGTAACTACCAGAGTTTAAATTTACAATTTCAATAATACCATCAGCGTTTGCAGTATAATTTTCTTCTGGGACAATCACTCCGTCATCCTGATAAGTAATCATATAATTTTCATCCGGAATTAAACCTGAAATAACAATGACTCCATCAGTACCACTACATGTTGAGGGATTTTTTGGAGTAATATTTACTATAATCGGTATAAAATTTTCATCAATTTCTTCTAATATGTAATAGTACACAAAACTCATTTCTTGACCTCCAGAAAAATCACCAAGATTAAAAGCTATTGAAATAGCTTCATCTACGTTACTTGAAGTACTCCCTTCGGTTGCTGTTAAACCAGCTCCATTCCAAACATTACTAGCATTTCTATTTGAAAAACCACCATATGAAACTCTTGCCAAAGGACTCTTACTAAAAAAACTAACGTTTGAACCTGTAGGATCATCTAAGCTTCCTGCTTCTCCGTTCTGGGAAGCTGTTACTAAACATATGTCATCTTCAACAGAACTTGCCTGAGAAATCAAATTCTGATTAGTTTCAAACATACTACTTATAGATTGATTATTATCAGGATCTACATTATGCATAAAATAAACATCATTTTTTGTTTCGGTAGTTGTGTTTTTTATAGTTGTAATCATTTGTATAAACAATCCTTCTTCAGTAACACTATAATATCTTTTTATAGACAAACCATTTATGTTTCCTTCCCAAATAATTTGAGCAACATCATCAAAACAATCCGATGTAAGTATTGATGTTCCGGTTACTGCTCCAGAAATTTGAAACAATTCAAGAACGTTATTATTACTATAATTAATTCCGTCAATTTCAATAGAAAAACCTTCTTCTGGTTCTCCAGGTGTAAAATAATCTCCATCATAATCTACCCACCCGTCTGCAGCTGGGTTTGCTATAAACCCAAATAGTCCAGGAACTCTATTTGTATGAAAGGTAGCAGGAATATTAAAGGTAGAAGCACCATATACACCTCGTTCATTAATTCCAATTTCAATATATTTTCCTTTAGCCCATCCTTCACCATCAATTAGATATGAGTCCAATTGGGCTTTACATGTTAAACAATAAATTAATAATAGAGATAATACTATTGATTTTTTAATAGAGTAATTCAATTTGTTAAGTAGTTAGTTTATTAATAATAATTTTAAAAATACCCCCCCTCGAGTACTTGTATGCAAATATTTTTTTGTCCTTAATATTACAGCAGCTTTACAATATCCTTAGCAAAATAACTTGCAATGATATCTGCTCCAGCACGTTTAAAAGCCATGGTGCTTTCCATCATTGTTTGATCATGATTTAACCAGCCTTTTTCCGCAGCAGCTTTAATCATTGAATACTCACCACTTACCTGATATACAGCAACCGGAACATCAAATTCATTTTTTACTTCGCGAACAATATCTAAATAAGGCATCCCTGGTTTCACCATTACAATATCCGCTCCTTCGTCAATATCCATTTCTGTTTCACGAAGTGCCTCAAAACGATTGGCATAATCCATCTGATACGTCTTTTTATCACCGAATCCTGGTGCTGAGTCTAAAGCATCTCTAAAGGGCCCGTAAAAAGCTGAGGCATACTTAGCAGAATAACTCATGATTCCAGTATCAATAAAACCTTCATCTTCTAAAGCTTCACGAATTACTCCTATACGACCATCCATCATATCACTTGGCGCAACAAAATCAGCGCCTGCTTCTGCGTGTGATACTGCAATTTCTGCTAGCAACTCAGAAGTTTCATCATTTAAAATAATTCCATCTTCAACAATTCCATCATGTCCAAAAGACGAATATGGATCTAATGCAACATCAGTCATTACTAACATTTCAGGGCAGGCATCTTTTACCGTTTTCACAGCACGTTGCATTAGTCCTTCAGCGTTTAATGCTTCTGTACCTTTGTTATCTTTTAACTTGTCTGGAACTTTCACAAATAACAATACCGACTTTAACCCCATTGCCCATAGTGCTTTTACTTCCATGTACAATAAATCTAAACTAAAACGATAGTAATTAGGCATTGATGCAATTTCTTCTTTAACCCCCATTCCTTCTACCACAAAAAGCGGTACTAAAAAATCATTTGGAGTAATGCTATTTTCACGTACTAATGACCTGATTGCTTCATTAGTTCTTAAACGTCTATTTCTTCTTAATGGGTACATAGTACTTATATTTTTATTTTATTAAAAAAATGCTCAATTACTTTTGGAGTACCAAATCGATATCCGAAATACAATTGAAAATAGGTATTAGAATCTGCTACATTCGTTTCCGGTGTTTTGTTATAAGATACACCAGACACATTAAATTGCATTCCTGTAAAAATTTTATCAGAATTATACCCCAAATTTAGGCGCCCCTCAAAAATAAAGTTCGTGTAGGTTTCTTTATTTTCTTGCAGTTCTCCAGCTTCATTTTCTTTAAAATTTTTAGCAAATTTAAGTCCAAAACCTGAAGACAAACCTAAGGAGGCAAAGAAATTATGATTTTTTCCGAATACAAAGTTATGAATATATCCTGCAGTTCCATTTAAATCAAAGGTACTTTCATCAAAGGAAACAAATTCATTTGTAGGGTTATTCAACTCTGAATAATAGTATGATAAACTTGGCACAAAACTACCAGCACTTTTTATTTGCTTTTGGTTTTGCATCAATAATGCTTTAAATGAAAAATTTTCGTTCCACACAAAAGATGTTTTACCACCATAGCGTTTTAAATTCAAATTTTTAAGCTGAAAGTACGGGTCTTTATTTTGCACCCAATTTGGATCGAAATCTGCAGAATTTTCAATGTAAAACCCTTGAATTCTATTGTACTCAAACTCCTGAATAAAGCGCTTTACAAACAAACGTAATTGAATTGAATTAATATCAGATTCTCCTTTTAATATTTCATCTTCATTACTATTCAAAAAACTTGGAGAAAACCCAACAGTAACACCTATAAATCTATATTGAACAGAAGCAGTCGTCCTTACCGATTCATTCGGTTTTAAATCGAACTTTTCACCTGTTGCGCTATTGGCCACTTTATAAGAAAACCCTTTTGTATCAATCCCGATTTTTGCATTTATTTTGTGAGAAAAATCCTGAATATAATTACTTTCTTGTGCGATACTAGTTATAGCAATAAACATTATTAAAAGTAAAAGAACTATCCTATTCATACGTTTAATTATTTAAGCCATTCTTTAGGGTTTTGTAGCACTTTCACTAATCGTTCTTCTTCACTTCCCGCTTCAGCAACACGGTTATAATGCCATTGTACTTTAGGCGGCAAACTCATTAAAATACTTTCTATACGACCGTTCGTTTTTAAGCCGAATAAGGTTCCTTTATCATGTACTAAATTAAATTCCACATAACGTCCTCTTCGTACTTCTTGCCAATTTTTATTTTCTTCAGAATATTCTTGGGTTTTTCTACGTTCAATAATTGGCGTATAACTATCTAAAAAACTATTCCCTATTTCGGTTACAAAATCATATCGATCTTGCATTGTAAGTGTTTTCGTTTCTTTTAAATAATCGAAAAATAATCCGCCTATACCTCTTCCTTCATTTCGGTGAGCATTGTAAAAGTACTCATCACACCTTTTTTTGTACATAGGATAAAATGAGGCGTCATGTTTATCACACGCATCTTTACATACTTGATGAAAATGAATTGCATCTTCATCAAACAAATAATATGGTGTTAAATCTTGTCCACCTCCAAACCACTGGGTAACAATATTACCAGAACCGTCATACATTTCAAAATAACGCCAATTGGCATGTACTGTCGGAGCAAACGGGTTTTTAGGATGCAGTACTAAACTCAAACCACAGGCAAAAAAGTCGGAATCCGACACACCAAAGTTCTTCTGCATTGCCTCAGGGAGCTTACCATGCACTGAAGAAATATTCACACCGCCTTTTTCAAAAACATCTCCGTTTTCAATTACACGAGTTCTTCCTCCACCACCTTCTGGACGATCCCATAAGTCTTCCTGAAAAGTAGCTTTACCATCTACTTCTTCTAATTTCTTACAAATAGTATCTTGCAATTGGTGTATGTATGCTTGAAATTTTTCTTTCATGTTAGTTTTTTTGATGTACTCTTTTTACAGTTTCTTTTGTGGCTGACACAACGGACAGTGGCAACACTAAAATAACTCCTATTACGGGAATCATTAGTAGTAACATAAATACAATACCGTTCCCTATTGCTATTCCTCTATGTTGCTTTACAAAAGCAATACTGTCTTTATAATTATAATGTCGTTCCAAAGTATAGTCCATATTTCCAAAACCTGTATAATATGCTTGAATCAAAAATATTAACACTGTAAAAACAACACCGATAACGGGTATTAAACTTAAAAAAAATAATGGGATTATGAATAAAATTTCTTTAAATAGATTTCTACCATTAATTCTTATGGCTCTAGCAAGTGTAATAGAAAACTCGGAATCAGTATGCACATCTCCTAAATAATATTTTTCTATTTCTTCTGAAACTGGACTCATAAACGGAGCAGAAAAAGCCATTACTACATGTCGGTAAACAACTACACCAAAGACAATAATTAGTGCTCCTCCAATAAAATTACTAATTGTTGAAATAACTTCTTTTCCCCAATTAAATATCCATAAACTCGTAATTTGATTCCCTATATTGTCTGAAAAACAATAAGCTAATACAAATACTATGGTAGCAGTTGCAATACTAATTAAAACAGGTATTGCAAAATATTTCCAGAGTTTGAGTTTGTTTAGCAATTCAAACGCTGAAAAGTATGCTCCAATACCTGTTAAAATATTTTTAAGCATTATACTCTTTTACCGCATCAATAAATGCTTTTGCATTATCTAAAGGGACATTTGGTAAAATACCATGCCCAAGATTTACAATATATTTATCCTTCCCAAACTCATTAATCATTTGAGTAACCATCTTTTTAATTTCTGCTGGCGGTGAGAACAATCGTGTAGGATCAAAGTTCCCTTGTAAAGTAACATTCCCTCCTGTTAAATAACGTGCATTTTTAGGAGTAATAGTCCAATCTACTCCTAAAGCAGAAGCATTAGACTGTGCCATTTCTTGCAAAGCAAACCAACATCCTTTTCCGAATGCTATTACTGGAGCATCGTCTTTTAAGGCTTCAATAATTTGGTTGATATATTGCCAAGAAAATTCTTGATAATCTACTGGAGATAACATTCCTCCCCACGAATCAAATATTTGTACTGCATTTACTCCTGCAGCAACTTTTGCTTTTAAGTAAGCAATTGTAGTATCTGTAATTTTTTGTAATAAGGTATGTGCTGCAACTGGATTAGTAAAACAAAACTCTTTAGCTTTGTCGAAGTTTTTACTTCCTTGTCCTTGTACACAGTAACATAAAATTGTCCAAGGTGAACCCGCAAAACCAATTAATGGAATTTCGTTATTTAATTTCTCTTTCGTAGCTTTAATTCCTTCCATAACATATCCTAGTGCATCATTCACATCTGGAATAATTACATTGTTTACATCGTTTAAATTACGAATAGGATTTGGTAAATATGGTCCGAAATCTGGTTTCATTTCTACCTCAATATTCATTGCTTGAGGAATAACCAATATGTCTGAAAACAATATCGCAGCATCCATACCGTATCTACGGATAGGTTGCACTGTTATTTCTGAAGCTAATTCTGGTATTTGACAACGCGTGAAAAAATCGTATTTTTTCTTTAACTCCATAAATTCTGGCAAATATCTACCTGCTTGACGCATCATCCAAACTGGTGGTCTATCTACTGTTTCTCCTTTTAAAGCTCTTAAAAATAAATCGTTTTTTATCATCGTATATTGTTGCTAATTATCAAGAATTTTTGAACACACAAAGATACTTTAATTGCGCTTTGTAACCATACTTTTCTCTTTGAAATTTTATTCTAACCTACCAAGTATTGAACCCTTTAAAAATGTATATTTGTTAAAACAAGAATTACAATTTATGAGTACAATAGATATCGTTTTAGGAGCATTACTAATTTTTGGAATGGTTCGTGGATTTATGAAAGGGTTATTTGTAGAAGTAGCCTCTATAATAGCACTAATTGCAGGTATTTATGGAGCTATACATTTTTCACATTATGTGGCGACCAAATTAGATGAAAGTGTTGATTGGGATCAGAACTATATTAATATAGTTGCTTTTGGAGCTACATTTTTGGTGATTATTGTATTGATATCTTTAGCAGGAAAAGCATTTACGAAACTAGCAGACTTTGCCTCCTTAGGAATATTAAATAAACTACTAGGAGGTGTTTTTGGAGCCTTAAAATTCGGATTGATTGCAAGTGTATTGCTAATCGTTTTCGCTCATGCTAACAGTACTGTTGAATTTATAAAGCCCGAAAAACTAAACAATTCTGTATTATACAAACCCGTGAAAGGATTGGCTACTATGATCTTCCCTGACATCATCAAACAAGAAGAAGAGTTGCGAGAAGAATTGATGGGGAGTTAGAATTCGCAACTAGATGTAAAAACACATGAAAAAATTTTATTCCTTCCTTTATATTTTAATTTTAATATCATGCACATCTAAAACTAACAAAAAAGAAGAATTAGCAAAAGAAGTAGTGATTTCAGGAAAAGTAACTGATTTTAACCCTGACAACCGTGATATTTCACTAGCAATTAATCGACCAGGATTTTTTCAATTAGACGTAAACACAACAATTGACAGTCTTGGGCATTTTAAAGCTTCGTTTGAAACGTATACTGCTACAGATGTTTGGGTTTCTTATGAGACCAATTTTTTAATAGTTGTACATCCTGGAGACAGTATAAACCTTGAGTTTGACGGAAAATCACAAACTCGTTCTACAATTTTAAAAACTATAAAATTTAGTGGCGATAACGTAAAAACGAATGAAGATGTAGCTAAATTTCAAGAGCTTTACTATTCGCATGAATTATACACTAATACTGAAGAACATGACTTCGCGACAAAAGAATATGACGTAGATGATTACATCCTTTACTTAGATACTTTACAACGAAAAAACAATACTTTCTATAAAAATTTCACCTCTAAAACCAAACCTAATACTGAAACTAAAATTTGGGCAAAGACTTATATTGATCAAGACTATTATAATGCTTTATCTTTTTACCCTGATGAACACAGATCATCAAACAACCTAAAAAGAAAGGATTGGGATGTTCCATACAACTATTTCGCACCATTAAAAAAGAATTCATATATAAACAAATCAATGAGTATTAGTGGCTATTCTTTATCTTCTTTTACCAATAGATTTCTTAGTGAAATTGTATACAGAAACATGGCAATTGATTGGAATAATAGAATTGATAAAAAGAAAAAAATTGATTTCGATTCACTTAAAGTACATAGCGTCTTAAAATACACTCCTGATAATTTAACTAGAGAATTGGTTTTAACAGCCTTTTTTAGTCAATATTTAGATGCTAACAAATTAAAAATATTTGAAGCACATAAAGAAACAGCAGAAAAGCACATAAAAGAACCATTTTTAAGAGACGCCTTATTTGAGCTTTATGAAAAAGTTAAGAAAAGGCACTACAATCCTGAAATTGAGGCCAACGCATTTATAAAAAAGGTAAACAACTCTTCAGTAAAAGAAGTCATCGATAGTATTAAATCACAAAACAAAGGAAAAGTAATATATCTTGATTATTGGGCTACTTGGTGTGCTCCTTGTAGAAAAGAAATGCCAAACTCAAAAAAGTTAATGAACAACTTTGAAGGTGAAAATGTTTCATTTGTGTATGTATGTTTAGATTCAAAAGAAGATGCTTGGAAAGCATCTTTAGGCCAATTTAAACTCAAAGGTCAACACTATTTCATGACAAAACAACAAAGTTATGATATGAGGAAACTATATGAAATTCGCGGAATTCCATATTACATTTTAATCGGAAAAAATGGAGAAGTAATAGAAAAAGGTTCTCACTTAAGGCCAGATGTTGCACAAGAACAAATAGAAAAGTTATTAAAATAAAAACGAACTATAACTAAAACCTATTAAAAAAACCAAAGCATTTAATCCACCACAGTAATATTACCACCAAACACTTTTTTAGTATCTGCTAATTTTGGGTGTCCATAAATAGTAATATTTCCTCCAGCCTTTACCTTTGCCTTTGCTATTTCAGTTGCATATATTTTAGCAGAACCTCCCGCACTTACTGTAACCTTTGTCTGTTCTGTAATACATTCTTGAGCTTTATAAATTCCGCCGGAATTTACAATCACATCTTGATTTGCTACCGCCCCACTCATGGTAATTATACTTCCCGATACTACTCTTACATTTAGTCGTTTTGCATTAACTTCTAACCTAATAATCGCTCCTTCTTGTGCTTTTACATCCAAATCAATAGTTTCAATTTTCTCATCAGAAAAAATAAAAGAACCTTCGTTAGCATCTATCAAATTCAACTCGTTATAAAACAATACTACTTTGGTTTCATACACAGTTGAAGCTTTTGGCATGTTAAATCTGATTTTTAATAAACCATTTTTATTTACTATCTCAACATCATCTCTATGTACACCAGAAATAACTACTTTATTTTCATCAGATTTCACTAACTCAACCGACAAACCATCAAATGTTTTTAATTGACTAAATTCCCCTAGATTCTTTTCTATCTTTTGAGAAAATGCAACTATTGAAAATAGCGCTACAAATGTGAATATTAACTGTTTCATAATATGAATGTTTTTATTAAGTTTTACGAATATACTTCTTGATTTATTACAAATAGCATGCCTTTATTACTTTGTTTTAAAAAACAAAAACCAACAACTCATACCGTTATTGACTTTCAGCTATTTACAATCTATTTTTTATAATTCTCTAATATCTTTTGAGATAATCCAGCCAACGGATCCGTTGGTTAGTTTTATTTTTGTCCATCCGTCAAAGTCTTCAAACACTCTAACTTTTGTCCCTTCATGCAATTGAAATGCCTCATCACTATTAAACTTAGGCTCCGATTTCACCTGAGATTCTTTTGAAAAAACAATTGCATACTGCTCATTATTGACAGTAGTTTCTTGTTGAAATGCAAATGCTACTGAAAGCACTGAAAAGAATAGTCCTACTATTGAAATTATAAAGAATAGTCGTTTTCTATTTGCGAATTTTGAATTTGCATACCCTACAAACATTACAATAAATAGTATCATGAACGCAATAGAAAAAACCGCCCAAGTATCAAAAGACAACATGTTTATTAGAGATGAAAACATTTTTGAAAACCCTGTAGTTGGAATAACATCAATTTTATCTATTCGCATGTTATTCGCAAAAGCCAAATTGGTAAGTACATCTTCATTCTCAGGATCCAGCTGCAATGCTTTTTCATAATTATACACGCTTTCGGCAATTTGATTTAGTTTATAATGTGCATTAGCCTTGTTAAAATACAATGAAGCAGAATGCTCCTTAGTACTCAGTATTTGCTCATACACCTGAATTGCCTCAGTATATTTTTCGCTATTATATAATCCGTTTGCTTTTTCAAAAAGCTGTTCGTTTTGAGCAAACCCAAAACCGGTGATTAATAATACTATGTATATTATGTTTTTCATTCTTCTATTTTTATAAAAATCACCTCATCCTATCTCCAACACTTCAGCTGACTCACAGCTAACACTATGTTCTTCAAGGAGAAGAGACTCTTATATTTGTAACTATAATGCCTTATCAATTTCTGAAATTACTTGTACCGCTTTATCATAATCATGTTGCATAGCATCACTACTTATTGGCGTAAAACGTGCTAAATCACAAGCCTCTATTAAATTCACAAAACTAGTAGCTGTACTTTCACTAATATTATTATTTGCAAACACTGAAGTAATTTTCTCCTTACTAAACTCGGCTGTTTCTATTTGCAATTTCGCTTTTAAATAATTGTGCAATGATTTATGTAACGACTCATAAAAAGCTTCTTTATTATTCAAATTTTTCTTCGCTTCTGACAAGAATTTTTTAGCCAATTTATCTGCTTTTCTTATTCTATTCCCTTGTACATCATCCGCTATCAATTGTTGTTTCTTTTTAAACAATAATACTACTGGGATCACTAACATTGGTACTAACAGCAAACACCAAAATAATGTAGATCTGAAAAACTGAGAAGTACTCGTCGATATTAAATTTGAATTGGTATGAAAGGATCTGAATTGACTGTTATTACTAACAACATTCTGTTTTGTTACAACAGAATTATTTGTAGTATTTACAGCGTTAGTATTGGTTGGCCCTGTTAATACCTCAACAACATGCTCTATTGAGCTTAAAGTATGATATGTGTCGGTTTTGGGATTAAAGTAACTAAACTCTAATTTAGACACAGGATAATTTCCTTTGTACTGTGGCACGATAGTATACCTATCACTTATCACTCCATTCATACCTGAAAGATTTGTACGCACATTTTCTTTATGCTCAGGCTCATACACTTCTAATGAACTTGGAACAACAAGCTTCGGCAATTCAAATAACTTTAAGTTTCCTCTACCACTAACTTTTACGGTAGCTTCAAGTGATTCCCCAGATTTTAATGCTGTTTTATTCGTCGTTACATCAAATTCAAATTCTCCAACTGCCCCAGTAAAACTTGCTGGTTTTCCTGACTCAGGAAGTGCTTTTACATTTATTGTTCTGTTTCCTGCCGCAACTTTCTGATGTACTGACTGATATTGTCTTCCTCCAAAAAAGTCCCTCCTATTAGTAGGTACATTTACCACTACATCTAGAGTTAATGGCTCAATAGCCAGCTTTCCTGTTTTCTGCGGATATAATACCGATTTACGCAAAACTACAAATTTATAATTCTCTCCTTTATAAGTCCCTTGTTCTATTTTCAACTGTTTAATATCAATATTTTGACTCCAGAAATCAGCGAACTTTGGATTATCTATCGGGTTAAAATTACTCACACTTACTGAAGGCCCAACATATAATTTATATTTTATAGTAATAGCTTCATTTAAATAGGGTGAAGCATTTGAAATTTCCGCTACCAAATGGATGTTTTCACTCGCTACGTAACCTGGGTCATTTGCATCTTTAGGCTTATCAACCGAAGCGGTAACCTCTACTTTTATAGGGACTGTTTTATACGTTTCCCCATCAATTTCTATTGCCGCTTGCTTAATGGTAAATCGACCTCTTTTTATAGGAGATAAAATATAGGTATAGGTTTTTGAAAACGAACGTTTCCCGTTTACCCAAGAATGACTAACCGATTGACTCGGACCACCTACAACAGTAAAACCTGTAAAGGCAGGTGGAGAAAAATTATCCCCTTCACTATTCATTGCAAAATCTACACGAAGTCGCTCGTTAACCCCTAATTTCTTTTTACTAACCTTAGCTGTAAATTCAACTTGAGCAGCCGCTAATTGGGTAGCCAAAAGCACGAAAAATAATATATATGTTTTTAATTTCATATTTCGATCATTACCAGTTGCGAAAATAAGAATTTAATCTCTTCAGTGAGTTTAATTTCCCAAAGCTTGTTTCTAACTTAAAAAAGTTTTGTAAAACTCCCGCCTCGTATACTTTCATCGAGGATATTGTTTTTTGTTTTACCAATCTTTTTCATTTTTCACAGGAACACCTTTTGTCTTTTTAGCATTCATTTTTTCCTGTAATTTTTTCTCTTGATTGTTCATTGCTTCTAACAAACTTTGAACCTGTTGAGGAGATAATTGTCCTTTTTTAGGTTTAGGCTTTTCTTCTTTTTTATTATCAGATTTATCCTGCTTTTTATCTTTTTGCTTATCCTTATTCTCATCTTCCTTCCCCTTATCATCTTCCTCTTTATCCTTCTTATCCTTATCTCCTTTGTCGTCCTTATCCTTCTTCTCGTCTTCTTTCCCTTTATCTTCCTTTTTATCAGAGTCCTTCTTGTCTTTATTATCCTTTTTGTTTTTGCTATCTTTATCTTTGTTTTTATCTTTATTCTTCTCGTTTTCCTTATCCTGTTGCTCTTTCATCTTTTTAGCCAATGCTAAATTATAACGAGACTCATTATCCTTAGGATTATTACGCAAGGCATTTTTATACGCCTCAATAGCATTATCGTATTTTTTTTGTTGCATAAAACTATTCCCCATATTATGAAATGCTTTATGTTTTCCTAATTTAGTTTCTGCTACTTTCCCAGCTTCCTGATAACGTGCTAATGCTTCATTTGTCTTCTTATTTTTAAAGTAAGCATTTCCTAAATTATATTTAGAAACTGAATTGGTAGGGTTTTCAGAAATAGCATTACGATACTCTGCTTCTGCATTCACAAAGTTATTTTCTTGTAATTCCTTATTTCCTTGATAAATATATTTTTCATCCTGAGGCTTCACTTTTTCTTGTGCAAAAACTGAACAGCCTATTAATACGAATATGTATAGTAAGTTTTTCATCTTCTATTTTTCATTAAAAAGATTCAATTGCTTGATCCATTTTGTTTTCTTTTCCGACACCAGTACATCTATAAACAAGAAGAACAATCCGAAACCTAAAAACCATTGAAATTGATGATCAAAATCAGTGTATTGTTTTGTTTCAAACTCCTTTTTATCCATAGCTAATAATCGTTTTTTAACCTCGTCAACTACTTTTTGCGTATTAGAACCGTTTAAGTAAAATCCGTTTGTAGTTGTAGCTATTTCTCTTAAAACTGTTTCGTTTAATTTAGTAATTACTGTTTCTCCATGCTGATCTTTCTTGTAACTCTCAATTATTCCATTACGTTTAATTGGTATTGGACCACCTTCAGGTTTACCTACACCAATTGTGAAAATTTTAATTCCTTTTTCGGTAGCTAATTGAGCCGCCGAAACTGCATTGTCACTATGATCTTCCCCATCAGAAATGATTACTAATATTCTATTAGTTTGCTCCTCATCGTTAAAATAGGTAGTAGCCATTTCTATAGCATCAGCAATTGCCGTTCCTTGTGATGACAACATATCCGTATTCATATTCTGTAAAAACATTTTAGCAGAAGCATAATCCGTGGTGATTGGTAATTGTGGATATGCCTGTCCCGCATAAGCGATAATTCCTATCCTATCACTCGCTAAATTATTGATAATTTGAGTTACCAATTGTTTTGATTTTTCTATTCTATTTGGCGCAATATCTTCCGCTAACATACTTTTAGAAACATCCACAGCAAATACAATATCTACTCCTTCACGTTTTACCGTTTCGAGTTTTGTACCGAATTTAGGATTCACCAATCCTATTGAAAAACAAGCTATTGCTAAAGACCACAAAATGACTTTAAAAACTAATTTAAAAACTGATTTTTCAGGTGTTAAACGCTGTAATAATCTATGATCAGCAAATTGCTTTTGCTTGTTTTTTCTCCAAATAGAAAACATCAGAAATGCAATTACCAATACTGGTATTGCAATTAATACATAAAAATATATTTTCTCTTCTAACTCAAACATTTTTAATGCCCGTGTAGACGGGTACTTTTTTATTATTTATATTTTTCTTTCGCAAACATCTTACGATTAGATAAAACTTCTAAATACTGTGAATCGCAACAATAACTCGAATAAAAACACCCCAAGGCCAAACAATACAAAAATTCGGAATTTTTCATCATAATTATAAAACTTGAATTCTTCCACTTCTGTTTTCTCTAGCTTATTGATTTCAGCATATATTTCCTGTAACTTCTTATTATTTGTAGCTCTAAAATATTTACCACTTGTTGCCTTAGCAATCTCTTTTAATAACTTTTCATCAATTTCAACTTTCACTCTATCAAACACAAAACTCCCATTCTGACGCAGTGCTACTGGAGACATAGCTGTACCGTTTGTACCCAAGCCAATTGTATATACTTTTATTCCAAAATTTAACGCTAGTTCACTCGCTATTTTCGGATCTATAGTTCCTGAGTTGTTCACCCCATCTGTCAATAGAATAATTACTTTACTTTTTGCTTTACTATCTTTCAACCTATTTACTGCAGTAGCTAATCCCATCCCAATAGCCGTACCACCAGACACTCTACTGTCGTATCTTACCTCACTTAAAGAACCTAACACAATACTTTTATCACTAGTAATTGGAGTTTTAGTATAACTTTCCCCAGCATACAATACCAAACCTATCCTGTCACTCGGACGTCCTTTGATAAACTTAGCTGCTACCTTTTTTAAGGCATCCAACCTATTTGGTTTTAAATCTTTCGCTAACATACTTGCAGAAATATCAATTGCCATAACAATATCAATTCCTTTATTAGTTTTTGTTCTTGAAGAGATATCTACTGTTCGAGGTCTTGCTAAAGCAACAGTTATAGACGCCATTGCAAGCAACCTCAACACAAGTAATAATGGTTTTAACTTTGGTAGTAACGAAGTATCTTGAAAGCCTTTTAAGCTACTCATTTGCAAAGTTGCTACTTGCTTTTTTCGCTTAAAAGCATACCAAACTATTGCTAATGGCAGGAGGATAAACAACCAAAAGTATTCCGGATTTACATATTCATAGTTCCAAAACATTATTCTTCAATTTTTTTAAGTTCAGCAGAATCCATCACTTTCTTTACAATTTTTTCAGCGTAATTATCTCCTTCTTGATAAAACACTATTATTTGTTGCAATGCGTTTCCTTGTTGAAAAGTTATAATCTCATAATTAGTAGACTCCATTCTACTCGTTACTGAATTCTTCATGTTTAATGACCCGAAAGCCTTCATTCCACTTAAACCGTTACCTTCATACTCTTCTTGCTTTACAATTAAATCCGTTGCCCCTTGTTGAGCAAATCGTTGTAAAGTAACTTCATTTACTTGTTCTAAATCAATTTTTTGTTCCTCAGATTCATCGTCTTCTTCCGAATCACTATTCATTTGCCCTAAAGCAGCTTGAGCCACTTCTGGGATTTGAGTAGTATTCAACACCAAAGCAAAGTTACCTGCCATACTTCCGTACGCAAAACTTTGCGTATTCATTGCTTCTAACTGTTCATTAGAAACACGCTTCAATACTTTAGGAGTAGTTACTACTATTGCAGGATCACCATAAGCACTACGAATCCATTTCCCTTCTAATAATTCTTTAGTTGGATGACCAAAAACTTCATCCTTTAACTGATCGAATCCAAATTTAATTCCTAATCCTACTATGGTAAGTACAATTATAGCCAACCCCGTAATTGAGGCATAAATGATTTTCTTACGTTTCTTTTTACGCTCTTGTGCTATTCTATATTGCTCATTTAACAACAACTCCTCTTCCGTTGGTTCTGGAATTGCTTGTTTTGTTTCATGAAGCATTTTTTCAATCGTATTTCTATCTACTCTTGCTGTTCCCTCATCTGGTTGAGATTTTGCAAACTTTACCAAGTCAGATGTTTTTAACACATTACTTAATTCTACTATTGCTTCTTTAGAAATCGGTAATTTTCCTGAATCTCTTAATAACTCCAATTGTTCAATTATTTCATCTGAAGTACTTTCTAATGCATTGTCATACACCTTTTCATCAAGATATTTTTTCAACACATCAGTTAATTCAGAATAGTATTTTTTGTATTCATTAGCAGCCAATAGTCCTTCACTATCTAATTGTGCTAAATGCTGTATCGCTTCCTCGAAAGGAGCTAGTTTATTTTCAGCTTCTCTTTCTGCTTTGGTTTTTCTAAAGAACAAAAAGTATAACAATACCCCTAACAGTAACAAACCAAGTAACACATACATTATCCACATTGGAAATCCTTCAGATGGTTTCTCTACATCTATAACAGGCTTTATATCGAATAATTTTTGTTTGGTAGTATCTACAGCAACATCTCTTACTTCTACCAATAACGAGTCCGTAATAAATGATTTACTATTAATAATTATTTTTTGTTGCGGAATGGCGTAATGACCAGAATCAAATTGTGTTAATCCATATTCTTTACTCAGAATATATTTCGATTTATTCCTAAGCGTATCTATTTTATACGATTCTATAACTTCCAACAAACCAAGCGACTTCGCTTCAGGAAAAACTACTAAATCAATAGTATCTACTTCTACCGATAACTTCAACTTTAATTCTTCTCCAATTTGAATTGAAGTAGTATCTATTACCGTAGTTACTTGCTGTGCGAAAGAAACATTTGCAAAAAGAGCGAAAAATAAAGAGCTAAGAAAAAAGAACTGTTGCCTTTTCCTGCTTTTTTTACCTTTGACTTCTTTTTTTATACTATTATTATCCATTAATCGTAATTCTTTTTATCCTCTATTTTTAAAATAGCCCAATAATTTTTTCGCATAATCCTCATCTACACGAGTACACAAAGCTCCCGAACCACTTTTTCTAAATGATTCTTCAAAATAAGTTGCTTTCTCTTTATGAAACTTAGCATAATTGGTTCTTACTTTTTTAGAAGCAGTATTGATCATTTGTACCTCACCAGTTTCTTCATCTTTCATTTGAACCAACCCTAAGTTAGGAATTGATTCTTCTTGTTGATCATAAATTCTAATACCCGTAATGTCGTGTTTTCTACCAACTATTTTCAATGTCTGATCATAATCATCAGCAACAAAATCAGATAACACAAATGTTATGGCTTTCTTTTTCATTACACTTGACAAAAACTTAAAAGCAGCTCCAATATCTGTTTTCTTACTTTTTGGTTTAAATTCTATCAACTCTCTAATGATTCGCAATACATGTGAACGCCCCTTCTTTGGAGGAATAAACAATTCTATTTCATCTGAAAATAATATCAGTCCTATCTTGTCATTATTCTGCATTGCAGAAAAAGCTAATGTCGCAGATATTTCTGTAGCCATTTCATCTTTAAACTGGTTTTGTGTTCCAAAAAATTTAGACCCGGAAACATCAACCATTAACATCATGGTTAACTCACGTTCTTCCTCGAAAACTTTAATATGCGGCTCATTACAACGCGCAGTTACATTCCAATCTATAGCACGAACATCATCTCCATATTGATATTGACGTACTTCTGAAAAAGTCATACCACGCCCTTTGAAAGTAGAATGATATTCTCCTCCAAAGACATGATCGCTTAATCGTCGAGTTTTAATCTCAATCTTACGAACCTTTTTAAGTAACTCTTTTGTATCCATTTCAATTCTTGATTAATTGATTAATTGTAACAGTATTTTGAAAACCGTTATTCTTAAAACATTAATCTTTATGGCACTTCTATTTGATTTACAATTTTAGTAATGATTTGCTCAGAAGTAATATTTTCAGCTTCTGCTTCATATGTAATTCCTATTCTATGACGCAATACATCCGTAACTACAGCACGAACATCTTCAGGTATTACATACCCTCTACGCTTAATAAAAGCATAACATTTTGCTGCCATTGCCAAGTTGATACTTCCACGAGGAGAAGCTCCAAAATTCATCAAAGGTTTTAATTCTGCCAAACCGTATTTTTCAGGATAACGAGTTGCGAAAATGATATCCAAGATATACTTCTCAATCTTTTCATCCATATATACTTCACGAACCGCTACTTGTGCTTTTTTAATTTGATCAACAGAAACAACTTCATTTACTTCCGCATAACTCCCTTTAAGGTTGTCACGCATGATTTGTTGCTCATCTTCCAATTTCGGATAATCAATTACAACCTTAAGCATGAATCTATCCATCTGTGCTTCTGGTAAAGGATATGTTCCTTCTTGCTCTACAGGATTCTGTGTAGCCATTACCAAGAATGGTTTATCTAATGTAAATGTAGTATCACCAATAGTAACTTGCTTTTCCTGCATTGCTTCCAATAAAGCTGATTGTACTTTAGCTGGCGCACGATTAATCTCATCTGCTAACACAAAATTTGCAAAAACCGGTCCTTTCTTTATCGTAAATTCGTTTTCCTTAATATTATATATCATTGTTCCAACAACATCGGCTGGCAATAAATCTGGTGTAAACTGAATTCTACTAAAACTTCCTTTCACAGCTTTTGACAAGGTATTAATTGCCAATGTTTTTGCTAATCCTGGAACTCCTTCTAATAAAATGTGTCCTTGACCTAAAAGACCAATTAACAATCGCTCAATCATATACTTTTGTCCAACGATAACTTTACCCATTTCCATAACAAGTAAATCTACAAATGCACTCTCTTTTTCTATTTTTTCGTTAATCGATTTAATATCGATAGTAGCCGTTTGTCCTTCCATTTATTTAAAAATTTAATACCGTGAAAATACTATTCGTAATTGAATGGTGCAAATTGAATATTTTAGTTCAATTTCCTTGTTAAAAATTGGTTAAAAATGGATAACTTTAAGAAATATTAGCACTTTAACCAGCATAAAGCCCAATAGTTGACCCATAAATTGAATGATTAATAAACGACTACTCATAAAACGACTGCTTACTTATAATGATGAGAATAGTTTTTATGACAAAAAACGTCAGTTAAACCTACATTCAAAAGAAGGAAAAGGGAAATTCCTAAAACACATTTGCGCATTAACCAACGCAAACCCTAACAACAATTCTTACATCGTTGTAGGAGTGGAGGATGAAAATAATCTACTTACAGGTGTTGATTTTTTTGATGATAGTAAAATTCAAAATCTGGTAAATGCTTATTTACACAATCCACCATCTATTTTATACGAAAACATTCCTTTTCCGAAACTTGCTAAAAACAAGGTTATTGGATTAGTCACTATAAAACATAAAGAAACTCCAAGTATTGCTTCATTTAAAAAGACTATCCACAAGTATTTTAGAGGTTTTACGTACAAGCGAATTGGCAGCAACTCGTCTTTAATGATTGCTGACTTTAACTTAAAAAACACCAACTCACAAATCGTTACTGACATTGAAAAGAGCGCAAAAAACAACATTAAACACACCTTAGATGCGGTACTAGATTTTACAGAAAAACATAAAAACAGAAACCCCAACTACCTTGTTTTTAAGGAGCAATTTGTATTGTGTTGGTCTGGCATAAAAAAGGAGGTAGATAACACTACTTATTATTCCAGAGTAACGATTGAAATGGTTACTGAACAAGTGAAAATTTTTTACTCTTCACTAGATGAAGTTTCCATTCATTACAACGAAAATTCATTCATCATCACCGAATACATAACCTTGGGTATTAATAATGACTTAAAAAGATACCCTTTAGAAAAAAGAGTGCTTCACTTTTCTGACAATGGTAACTATAAAATTGTTTCTGAATTACTTTTTACTCCTCCTAAGTTCGATAAAAAAATACTATTTCATCTTTATAATTCAAGCAATACGCTTATAAAAAAGATTTCTGGAAACATATTATTGAGTGAGAACGAACAACTAGATGTTTTTAACTTGCCCGCTAGCTATTTAATCTTAAAATTAAATGGTTTTGATGACGCCAAACAAAAACTAAACAGCATAAAGTCTTATTTAAAAGATCATTCGGATGAATTGTACATAGAATACAAAGAAGTAATTCGTGTATTAAGGAAAATAAAATACCAATAATAAAAAAAGGCTCGATGTAATATCGAGCCTTTTTTTATTATGTTTTAATGCAGTTTTACTACTAATCTAAGTAATATACATACCCGAAGTTTAACCAAACATTCCAATCGTTAAATTTATCTGATTTCGAATTATGATCTAAACCATCTACCCAATCAGAGAAATAATACTGCCATCTCAAATCTATCATTAAATCTGAAAGAGGTGTTAATTTATAACGTGTCCCTATACTCCAAACAATAGAAAATGTAGATCCTCCCTCGTTTGTATAACTATCTTTCCTATAAAAGTTATAATTATACTCATCAGCAAAAGCGGGATCAGCAGTTGTTTCTATATACTCTTCAAATGCTAAAGCATTGTCATCTTTAGTGTATTCTGGACTATAGCTATTATAATGCGCTCCTAAACTGATAAAAGGAGCAAATGTATATCCTCCTGCGGCAAAATCCCTAATACTATACGGAAAATACTCTAATTGAGATCCTAAATCCAATACTGAAGCTACTCCAGTAGTTCCCCTTAAAGCATCTCCTGCTGCAGAATCCACCTTTGCCCACTCACCAAAATTCTTTAGAGTAGTTCTGTTCCATGAAATCTCATTCCTTAATTTGAAATGATCATTAAAATATGTATCTTTTGTATAACAGTTACAATCAGCTCTATAAGCAAAATTAATATAGTGTATAATACCTATACCCAAACCAGTATTCCCAGCATTAGTTTCAAAATCTGACCTAACTCCGTAATCTGATTGAAAAGCTACAGGACCTGTAATAGCTCCTATTTCGTGTGAAAATCCTAATTGAGCTTTCAATGTTTGAATTGAAAAACCAATTAACATCAACAATAAAAGATTCTTTTTAATCATGCTCATTA
>Ga0209292_1001734_pt1 | contig 26275 bp, 19 predicted proteins | sample GOMGulsemesocosm_2_FD_184634 | JGI IMG/M metagenome (GOLD analysis project Ga0209292, IMG submission 184634) | Methane-oxidizing microbial communities from mesocosms in the Gulf of Mexico - GOM9C Gulf of Mexico (SPAdes) (version 2) | ecosystem: Environmental > Aquatic > Marine > Cold seeps... | reverse complement strand
CAACATGATCAATATGGCAATGCGTGATAATAAGCGCTTTAACGGTGCGCACATTAAAATCGATGGAATGTTGGTCTTTATTGTTGTTATCTGCGGCTTCTGAACCTTGAAATAAACCGCAGTCGATCAGCACTGAATTATATTCATTCATATACAGCTGATGACAAGATCCGGTCACGCCATTCACCGCACCGTGATGTAAAATACGCATTGTTTCTATCCTTGGAAAGTACATTAAACGATTAGTTTAAAGCTCCCCTCCAAGGAAGGTAATAGGTCAATATGCTTATTTAAGTATTGATTGACCACGCCAAGCACGGATCTTTGCAGTGATAACCCAAACTTTAGATAACAGTAATTGATATATAAAAAAGCATACCAAAAACAATGCCAACATAATATATTCTGGGATCTCAACTATTTCAGCATAGATCCCGAAAGCAGCATAAGCGATTGCAATAGAGCAGATTACACATAGATTTTGAGTATTATTTAGACCTAAACGCTCGAAAATGTGATGTAAATGCTCACGATCTGGTTTGAATGGTGAATCACCACGGCGAATACGGCGGATCATGATAGCAGCCATATCCATTAATGGTACTGCGATTAACCACAATGCCGTAACTGAGCGTAATGATGCTTCACCTTTCTGGCTTGATAGTAATAAAAACCAAATCACAGTAAAACCGATTAGCATGCTACCGGCATCGCCCATAAAGACTTTGCGCTCACGCCCTAACAAACCTAAATTAAAAAGGACATAAGGTAAAATAATAACAATAAGAACAAGACATAAATAAGCAAGATTAGGCTGTCCATCAATACTCAAGATAAGACCTAAACCACCTAGCGTTACGATAGACAAGCCCCCTAATAGACCATCGATACCATCAACCATGTTAAACGCATTAATCGCACCGACAACCGCAATGACAGTGACAATATAACCAGCAGGACCAAGACTAATATCACCAAAACCTAGCATGTTACCTAATGTGTGCAACTGAATATTAGCAACTGACATCATAGCTATCGATAAACAGCCTTGTACTGCAAAACGAACTTTAAAACTCAGGTCATATTTATCATCCAAGGCACCGACAAACGTGAGGATAAAAATAGAAATCATAAATAAATCGTTATGAGGTAACAACTCAGAATTATTAAACAAAAAGTACATAAATGAAATACAAATAGTAATACCACCAACTAATGGAATAGCACCACTATGATGCTTACGTCCATTAGGCTTATCAACTAAATCTATTTCTTTCGCTATTTTACGCATTGCGAATAATGTCACTAAAGAAAAAAAGAAAACAAAACTGAGTTCAATGAACATACTTTTTATAACCTTGATTAATTTTAAATATAGAGTAATACACTTGGTAGATAGTAGACGTACCTTTTATTCCTACACGGCTAGCATCTTCAACACCGAATTCAATAATGTACACTAAAACATCATTTCCTTTGCCATTAATTTGATCAATGGCAGAAAAATAGAACCGTACTCCTCAGCAGGACGTAGACATTATTTAATCATCCCATTACTTAGAATAGTTTAGGGTAATGCATCGATATGAACAGAAGCAACTAACTTATTATCAAAAATAAATACACCGATGCAAGTAAAGCTTCAATCTAGTTATTGTAAAATAGGAATGGAACTAAAGATGTATCCAAGGCAATATTATTCTATAGAAGATTACTTAGATACCAGTGATCTGTTGTGGCCATAATATCTTAAAATCTAGCTGAAACCTAAATATAACTAACCTATAACGAACAGTTATCTAATGCTATTAAAAGTCGGATAATTAAATTTTCTTCCTCAAGACCAAAAATACATACCTAAATAATTTAAGCTGACGACCAATGCGAGTAGGATTGCATATCAAACGATACAACCATTCAATATGATATTTCTGGCACAATTCGGGCGCACGTTTAACTCTATGAGTAAACACATCATAGGTCCCGCCAACGCCCATATAAAACGCATCTGGATGAGCTAAACGACACTTATTAATAAAGTTCTCTTGTCTAGGTGAACCAAGTGCAACCGTGATAATTTTAGCTTTACTCAATTTAATGTTATTAATCAGCTTATTATCATCTTCATAATAGCCATCACAAGAACCTGCTATATTAACACCATATTTATCAACTAATTTAGTTACAGTTTCTTTATTAGTATCAGGTTTGGCGCCCAGAATAAATACTGGAACATTAAATCCCCCTGCCGCTTTCATTAGCTCGATCCACAATTCACAGCCTGGAATTCGAGCGCTTTTACAGCCTCTCTGTCCCATGGCTATAGAAACCCCTGCGCCATCTGGATATCTGATACTTGCAGACTTAAGAACGTCTCTAACATCAGGGTTATCATAAGATGAGACAATTTTTTCTGCATTTACTGCTACAGCAAAACCGCTACATACATCACCACTATGAATAATTGAATCAACAACATGTTCCATATTGTCATAAGCCGATATATCTAATCCAGCAATCATACATGTTTTATTCATTTTATTCATTTTATTCATTTTATTACTATACCTAGAAAATTAAATCGTACATCTATTTAGATATACGATACTTTATCAGTTTAGCTGGAACGCCACCGACAATAGCATAACTGGGGACATCCTTTGTTACCAAAGAACAAGCACCAACAATTGCCCCCTTACCAATAGTTATGCCGTGTTTTATTACTACATTCCTGCCGATCCACACATCATCTTCAATCGTAGGAGGTTGCCCAAAAGAGTTCTCTTGCTCAACCATAGGAATATCGAGTCTTTCATAGCTGTGAGTACTGGATAAAATAGCGGTGTTTGCTGCAATCATCACATTGTCACCAATCACAGCACTCTGAATAAAGACATTTTCATTAATTCGAACATTTTTTCCAATTTTTAGAGCCGTTGCATCGGATATGTACATCCTATTCTCAATGCGATTTTTAGGGTGTTCCTGTAATACTTTTAGTACTTTTACAAGATACCAACATCTTAACTTTCCAAACACAGGAAAATATCTAGAGTTTGGTAAGTTATAAAAAAAAACATAATAAATAATTAACCGTAACTTTTTCATCAAATGATAACCTTAATTTATAAATTAGTAATTTGACTCACTGATTTAAAAAAAATAATATTATCATTTTTACAATCTATCTGCATCAGGTTATTTTTCATTACATCTAACACATATGTCTTTCCAAGTAGTTCAAGAGCCTCAAAGTGACATGAAGAATATATTGAAAAATGAGCTTTAGAAGCATTAATCAAAGCTGTAGTATTTTGCAACAGATTACGGTCAACAACATGTAAGCGTGGATCCGCAACCTTTTTCACGACGGTAGTGTAATTATTATGTTCTCTAGGGTGAGGTCGGTAAACAAGAATATAGTTTGGATATTCAATAAGGAACTCTTTTATAAATACAATGATCTCATTATAACAAATACCCTGACCAGTGAAGGTAACAAAATTATTATAACCTAATTTATCAAACACAGCTTGCTGATCAAGGTTAATTGAGGACTGGGCATCTTGGGCAAGCAGGATGCCTTCAAGTGCTACAAAGTTGGCTTTCTCCATATTATGCTTCCAAAAATTAGAACTTAGCACAATCTCTTTCGGAATAAAGGTACTACACCAAGAAGTACTACCTGCATATTGATATGAAGGATGAAATGGCGCTAACAACCCATGTTGATATTCGATCGTGGCTTTATTTAAGCGATTAGCTGCACTTACTATCGCGGGTTTTGTATATGAGGATACAACCAGTACCTTATTTACTTTTAAAAACTGAATGATTGACTTATATGCATCCCTTTTAAGCCGGAAGTCAACTAACAATGAAATAATTTGATCTTCAGATAAATCATATTTTTCCTTTAACAAAGCCAAAAAATCATTAGAAAGATATCCATCAAACTCTTTGGTATATTTACGCCTAGAAATAAGATTAAATATTTTCACAACGACATTTTCAAAAATCACCCCTTGTTTAAGTGCAAAATAAAGATTTATAGTTTCAAAATTGGCGCAATGGTACAAAAAAAAGCAATTTCCTTGCAGTTTTTTTCCAATAAATTCATCTTGAATTCCATTAGACGATATTTTAGCCCTTGTTAAGGCTCCGAAAAACACAGCTTCTTTACGTCTAAAAATAGAAAGAAACAGATTAATAACACTGATTAATGCTGCAATTAGAATTCGAATATAAGAGTTTGATTTATATTCCATATCAGTAGTATCATTATCTATTGTATCTTTTCTCGTGATTTTATATTTCAGTAACGGCCATACCTCAGATTCGTTTTTAAGTTTATTATCAATAATATAACGTTCAATGTCTTTATACATTTTTACACTGCAACTTTAGTTCTGACTGCGACGTTCTAGACGTTACAATACCTAATAAAAAGAAAAGTAATAACCCAACGATATTACCCATGATTGGAACCATAAAACCAATACCAATCAGCATTATGCCTAAATTAAATCGAAGTAAACCTATATGGATGACACTTTTAACTGAAACATCCTTTTTTGCAAAAAAAGGCTGAAAAATAAACCATAAAACAAAAATAAAACCAACGCCATATTCAGCAATTAATGACACAAAAAACAAATCAAAAATTGGTCCTTCTATCTGACTCCCATAACCAATAATTGCTTTATCGACCTCAAAATAAGAGTACACTCCAGTATAAAACTTAGACATCAAAGTACCATAAGTACCTGGCCCAGAACCTATTGGGAAGTAATATTCAAAAATCTCAACGGCATAATAAAATATCTTATAGCGAACATAATCTTCATTAAAATTCCCTTGTATTGAATCACCCAACATCATCCACAAAAAATATAATATGGCGGGAGTCAATACAACAACCGAAATCACGCTAAAGATGCGTGCACGACCTTCACTTTTATATAAAAACGTAATGCCATATACAATTAACAGCAATAGCAATTCTTTTCTTGAAAAGGTAAGAATTACTAAAATTAATGCGAGCGTCAAAAGTCCATAATAGACTGATGGTTTATAAATGAAATATTTTCCTTTTTCTTTATCAAACTTAAAAGATAAAAGTAAGATACTAAAAAGAAGTAAAAAACCAGAATAAAGAACTCGAGAGGAAAAGAGTGAGCCCGGTGAAATTCCCATAAGCCCTCGGCCATCTTGAGCTAAGGTAAATAGTACATTAGGCAGTAAGTAATCACTAAAAACAAATATAACTGAAGTAAGGAGAATACCTGTTAACATTTTTGTAAAATCAGCTAAAAAATCTGATTTATTATATTTTATAGCATAGGCCATAGCAAAGTAGACAAAGAGGAACTTCAACGTAATCAGAGTTTGAAATACATTTACAACAGGCAAATTATTTCTATAGACCAAAAAAAATGAATATAAAAATAGCAACGTAAATGCGCATATAAAATTTGACTTTACGGGTCTAGAAATCACATATAAAAAAGACACCAAAAAGCATATTAATGTAAATAGATGACCAAAGTAATACAGAAATTTGAGATTGATAAAATTTATTCTAGATAAAATAAAAAAAACCAACACAAAAAATAAAAAATTCAAGTAACCTTTATAGGAATTTAACATTCAGAGTATACCAAATAAATAAGATCAACGTATAACGATATAAAGTCTCAGTTCGGAACTTTAATATTATTACATTCCAAAAAATATGTGATTAATATATGAATTATAAAAATGCACTAGCAGATAGTGGTCCTTAAAAATTCACGTCTCATAAAACATTCAAAGTAAATATTGGAAAGATTAATTTTAAACCTACGATTAAATATAACATCTAGAGACTCGCTTGGAGACTCTAGTTAGAAGTTCATATGGAATCGATTCTGCGCACCTCGCAATTAATTCAATAGGGAGTCCCCCCCCCCACAACGTCACTTCATCACCTTCCTTGACTCCAGACTCTAAGCCTATATCAACAGATATCAAATCCATAGATACTCGACCAACAATTGGGTATTGAACGCCATCAATTAGTACTGGCGTACCACATTTAATGCTTCGAGGGTATCCGTCAGCGTATCCGATTCCGACTACAGCCAACTTCGTATCACATTTAGATGTCCAGGTTCCATTATATCCGACAGGCTCGCCTGAGGAATGTTCACGAATTGAAATAACGAATGCAATTAATTTTTGAGCTGGTTTTAACCCATATTTATCTGTTAGTGTGCGATCATGAAATGGTGAGATACCATACATTGAAATTCCAAGCCTTGCGAAGTTTTGTTCTGGAACTAAATCATGTAAAAAAGCGGCTGAATTCGTAAATGAAATATTAATATTTAAGTTTTCACTTACTTTATAAAGGTTATTTTTCTGCACTTCACAGCGTTCAAAATCATCAGCCGAAGAAAAATGACTCAACACGCCCATTATATTTACATTAGATTTCAAGTCCAATAACATCGAGAAAGCAACTTTTAAGTTCGAATCATTAAATCCCAATCGATGCATACCACTATCGTATTTTAGCCAACACTTAATAGTTAATTCCTTTGGCATCCGTTGTAACAATTCGACTTGATACAAAGAATGGATAACAACTATTAAGTCATATCCAGCAGCAATCAAAAGATCCGGATACGATGTTACTCCAGAGAAAATCATTATCGACTTACTTGGTAAAGATTTTTTAAGGTTTAATCCTTCAGACAGCCTTGCCACAGCGAAAATATCTACAGAATCAAGTGCATTGCATATTTCTACAGAACCATGTCCATATGCATCTGATTTAATAACCGCAATGACTCCAGTACCCTCAGGGGATAAAGACTTAAGAATATCTACATTATTTTTTATAACCTCTAAATCTATAGCTAAGTAAGGTTCATGCATGAGAAATCCTAATTATCAATGATAATTTAAATCAATAAATTTATTTAAATTTAGTTTTATAGCCTATATAGCTAATGATGTCATTAATACAGAAAATGATAATGACAATGACAATGACAATGACAAAAATATGATAATTTCCTTAAATAAATAAAACCTGCATATTTTAAATGAAACTATTGAGAACAAGATCGCTGCAGCAGACAGAGTACTCAACATTGTAGATAAAGCCGCACCAAAAACACCAAAATTTAATGTTAATACATACCCCAAAGGTAAATTAATCACCAGCGCGAGTAAGAAACCAAACATTTTATACTTAGCAGTTTTTTCTTCCAAAGATAAAACATTAGTAAAGAGGATGTATAATGAATTGAACAAAAAATTTAAACTTAGAATAACAAAAACATCATAATCAAAGTATATATAATCACTAAACATGATTTTAAATAGCATCGGAAGTACTACAATACACAACGTAAATAAAAATAAATTAACAGATAATAATCTCTTCGTTTTCCCCTTCATGTTATCGAGTGCATCATACCCAAATTCTGAATATAAGCGTAGTAGCTCTGGCATGTAAGCTTTATTCATAGCTAAAACGAAAATCTGAATCGACCCAGCCAAGAGGAATATTGAAGAATAGCTTGCTAAATCCTCAACTGACAATAAAGACGATATATAGGCTTTATCAACAAGTGAATTTACTACTGCAAATATACTAACAGGAAGTATAATAAAAGAATATTTCAACACTCTCTTATAATTTTCAAAACTAACCAATTTAAGTTGCTTAAATATATCCCGTAAACCAAAACAATGATTCACAATCATCAATGCAAAAATAACATTCACAACAAGCAAACAATTTAAATACACGTCAGCATTTTTAAAATAATAAATGGAAGTGATTCCAAATATAAATTTCGCAGCAAAACATGTTACAAACCAGATGAAATACTTGATACTTTTAAAACTAAGTCTAGTAGATAACAATGATACGTTAATAAAATAATCAATAAACACAATTGTAAAAATCTTTGTTACATCTGACTTCAAAGATACAATTTTAAAAATTAAGTTATCATCCACATAGGATAATATAAGTACCGTAGATATAAAAAATAAATATCCAGTTAATGCAACCAAAGCACAATGCACAAAAAGTTTTTGTCTATTATCACCAAACTTTTGATTGAAAAATATTGAGAAAGCAGCCTCACTTGAGAGACTGATTATCGGAGCCATTGCTGTAATTAAAGCTAAGAATAATGTTAGCTTCGCATATTCAGTAATATCCAACAGGTGAGAGGCTGTTGGCATTAGAAGAAATTGCATTCCTTTAACGGCTATATCCGCCGTTAAATAAATAATAACAGGCTTAAGTAAGAAGCTTTTAAATTTAGATAGCGTCACGCTTAATCTCTACATTATTATTTTATTAGAATTTCAAAAGAATCTTTTGCATTTTTATAATATTTTGGCGTAACGCAGAATGATATACGCCCTCACCAAAATCAAAAGAAATACCCAATTTATCCGTTATACTACGAGTACTTTCAGATAATTCATCTTGTAAACTGATGAACTCTGATGTATTTGACCAATTTTGATAATTCATTACACCATTACCACGAATAACAAAATTACCCATAGCTGACAACTTCCTTACCATTTCAACTGTTTTACCCATTTTATTGGACATTGTCGGTTTGAACTCTTGACCCTGTATTGCAGACAATTCGGGGAGACGCTCTACAATGAACTGCTGAAATAGTTTTCTATTTAAAAGTTCATCTTCATTAAATAGCGGTACAATATCTAAGAAAAACGGAGTGTAAATACTGTAAGACTGCGTTTGTCCAAGAAAACTTTCAAATGCACCTTTTGAGTTATTCCTTCCTAATCCGAAAATAGCATAATTCATCATTTTTTCTGAGTTACTTAAACCATCAAATTCTGAGTAAAAACTCTCTAATTCACTGATTCCATCTTCTAATTCAGCCTTACTAAAGAAATCACCTAATCCAGAGCGTGCAATCTCAGGCATATACTTTAAGGACAAACCAGTCAAAGAGCTTATTGCTTTACTATATTTTGCACCTTTAGGCTTTCTTGACAGCAATGTTTGATATAATAGAGTGTGATCTATCAGTTCATTATTCCTAACAGTGCCATACATGGGAGAAGCTCCAATAACAAACCCACTAGCACCTGTAATTAATATATTTGACTTCAGAATCGCTGGGTCAACAACTTTAAACATTTGAGACGATATTTCAGGTGCTCTTTCGCACTCTAGCTCTAATTGCTCTTCAAAACTTAAAGAATTGTAAGGTAAGGTGCGTCTTCCTATATTAAAATGCTCTGCAATTTTATTCGCACTATTAAAGTCATTAGATAAAAATAGTTTTCTTGGTTTTTCTATTCCTATTGTAAAACCTTCAACTGGCATGTCATTCTTTAATGCATAATAAGGAATAAGTCTCGAATCTAGACCACCACTAACACCAACTGCAAAGCTAGATTCGGCTGGGTTAAGTTTTTTGATCGTCTGTAACGCACGGTTAAATGTTTCATCAATAAGATCAAGTTTTTCATCGTGTGAAAGATTATTTTTGATATACCTAAAATACCAATATCTTATTGACGTCTCTTGACCAGTCAGTAAATCTATCTTCACGATTGAAGCAGCTGGCATAGTTTTCACATTTTTCAGAAGACTTCTGTTACCTAAACAACTAAAAAAAACTATCTGATATTTAAGCGCTGTTACATCAACATCTTCAATCCCAAATCCTAGTTCATTCTTTATGTCCCAAAAATCATCTGACATCCATAATACTGAATTGATATAATAATAGAAAATGTTTTTCTTACCTGGTCTATCTGATATTATTTTTATTTCACCGTTAATTTGCTCACTAACAACCAAGGTAAAGTCGCCAGTAAATGAAGATAGGCATTCATGGTCTTCTTTTATTGCCGCCTTAACAACTTCGTCTTCATTTTCTAGATAAATATCACCAAAAATAAAATAAAAATATTTACGGCCATCCAGAATAAATTCCTTCATTAAATCACATGGTGAGCTTCTATCTATCTTAATTAGCATTTTGTATCCAATATATAAGTAAAAATGTACTTCCAAGTCAACTATGAGTGGTAAGATTACGAAGACTCACTGCCATAACAACTCGTTATTTCTTCAGCCTCAACAACTTAATTAGCCACATTAAAAACCCTAGCCATTTAGGGTAAATTGTAACTGCTTTTAATTCTCTTCTCATCAACACCGAACTCGTAATCTTAGTTACTTCATGATCTGACGCTGATGGATAATCCTATATTCTGTAAATTTCGGTTAGACTAAGATGCTAAAATCACTTCCGCTAACTTAAAATCTAACTCATGATCTATATCAACGGATCTTAAGGTGGGCATTTTAATACTAAATACCGAATCAGTATAGCTAATGCCTTCGTTAGCAATAAGCCCTTCCGTAGTAAAGGCATAGATGGCCCCATTCAAACGATAATAAACAGGTAAGTCTTGACTGCGTTTACCTTTAATATCCTCACGAATAAAACTGCCCATATTATCATCGTCAGGAATAATATTACTCCAAAGAGGACTGTGTTCACATTCGCACACAGACACAACACCATCGCCTTGTTTAGTTTCGAGAACTACCAGCGCGTTATCAATATCCAGAGACGTTCTCAACGGTGATGTAGGCTGTAATATAACCACAATATCAAACTGCTCAGTACGACTCAGTGTATTTATCATATGTAAAATAACACTGTTCGTCGTAGCAGTATCACCAGCAATATCTGCTGGCCGCATAAAGGGAACATCAGCACCATGCAGTTTGCTAATCTCGGCAATTTCATTGCAATCGGTACTGACAACGACACGGTCGACATAATGAGAATTCAACCCAGCATCAATAGACCAAGCAATTAATGGTTTACCTTGCAAAGGCAACACATTTTTACGCGGTAAACGTTTACTGCCGCCACGAGCCGGAATAATAGCTAGCACTTTCTTACCCTTGATCATTCGTTCATTCCTAAGCTATAAATGTCCGCTTGTGCTCGATTGAAATCATCCATACGACCTATATCTAACCAGTACTCATGAATTGGGAACATCAATACGTCTTTGCATTCAGCAATATGCTGTTCTAATAAGGTAGGCATATCAATAATATGGTCAAGCGGTACTGAACGAGCAAGCTCCTGACTGACAACATATATTCCCGCATTAATAAAGAAACGCTGTGTTGGCTTTTCAACCATACTGATGATTTTGTTGCCTTTACCATTAATTACGCCATAGGGAACTTGATATTCATATTCACGCACGCACATCGTCGCATGTGCGTTATTTTCATTATGAAACTCCAGTAAATGTTCAAAGTTCATTTTTGTTAATACGTCACCATTCATCATGATAATCGGTAAATCAGGCATATCTTTTGGTAATAAACCTAATGCACCACCAGTGCCTAATGGACTGTCTTCATGCACATAATGAATATTAATCCCCCACTTACTACCATCACCAAAATGCGCTTGGATCTGCTCTGGCATAAAATGTGTCGAGATATAAAAATTCACAAAACCAGCATGAATAAAACTCTGTATCACAGTTTCTAAAATCGGTTTATCACCAATATGTAGCATAGGTTTAGGGCAATTATCCGTTAGTGGACGTAAGCGCGTACCAAAACCACCCGCCATAATAAATACTGGATTATTATATTGTGGTTTATGCATTGCTTCATGTAGTGTCTCTAAACCAATTACTTTACCATTATGAACAATAGGAAGTGCAAGAACACTGTTCTTTTCCATTATTTCAATAATTTTTTTCTTTGTTTCATTAGGTTTAATTGTAATAGGTGCTACATTCATCACCTCTTTTACAGGACTATCTAATGACAGACTACGTAATAAACCACGGCGAATATCCCCATCCGTTATAACACCTAATAAGTGTTGAGTTTGATCAACAACCAATGCTATACGTAGGGCTTCTTTATCAATCACATTCAACGCCGAACGAATACTGTCTTCAGCCTGAACAAGAATATTTTTCCAACTATTAGACATATTAAATCGCTTTTAAATTATGGGTAAAACTACTTATTTGTAATGACATGTATTAAAAATTAATATCATAAAAAACTTTTCTTTTTAATTTTTTTAAATCTACACTTTTTAACACATCGATAATGCGCTGTGTTGTCATACCGTCGCCATATGGATTAATAGTCTTATTAAGCAAATCTTTAAAACGACTGTCATAAACATATTCTAAAGCATGTAATATTTCTTTTTTTTCAGCCTTAACATCTATAGTACTAGCAGCCCTTATGCGCCCCTTCTGACGGTCCCCAATATTAATAGTTGCCACCTTAAACGAAGGGGCCTCACAAATCCCACTGGATGAATTGCCTACCACAGCATCAACAAATTGTAATGCTGAAAGATAGCGTAATTGTCCCAGAGAAGTAAATACAATCGCTTTACCTTTTGACGTATCTACATAATCATCAATCATATGATTAATTATACGTCCCCCAACATCGGCATTCGCTTTGGTAAATATGAGTAAGGTATCCTTCAGTCCATCAAATGCACTCAGTATCTCTTGGAATGAACGTTCTATATCCTCAACAGCTTCAGTTGTAACTGGATGGTAGGTGATTAATAAATTTTTTATTTTCAATTTACAATTTATTGACTCTTCAAACGCACTGCGATCAAGTAAGTCCATCTTGACTAGATTATCTAAACCTGGCTCTCCAACATTGTATACCGTCGATGGGGTTTCCCCCATCTGAATTACACGTTTTGAATACTCTTCCATCGCAGTAAAATGAAGTTGTGACATTTTAGTCACGGCATGACGAATTACATCATCAATTGCGCCTTCAGTTATTTCACCACCACTGAGATGAGCAACGGGTATTTGAGCTATATTGGCAGCAGATACAATGGGAATTAGCTCATACCTATCACCAAGAATAACGAGTATATCAGGATTAAGCTCATCAAATGCTTCGGCAAAACTTATCTGTGCTAACCCCATGCTTTTGCTCACACCAACAGCACTATCAGAAGATAAAATAATTTCGATCTTCTTCGATATTTTTGTACCATTTTCTACTATTTGTTCAATTGTGTAACCAAACTCAGGTGATAGGTGCGTACCAGTGACTATCAGCTGAAGTTCTAATTCGTTATCAGCATCAATCAATTCAATTAAACATTTAAGCGGTCCGAATTCAGCACGAGTTGCCGTAACAACACAGATTTTACGCATCTTAGATTAACTCCCCTGCACGGTAGTCTTGTGTCGCACGCGTACCAACTATTTCATCCCAACGTGTCGGTGGGATACCATTACCAGGACGTTTAATTTCTAACATATCCGTGGTGAGAGTCTCACCACTATTAATATCACAAGCAGCAATTAAGCTTTTACGCACAATATTCCTATTTTTCATTTCTGTTGCCGTAGGCACTTTCCAACCGTGACCTAACGCAAGATCAATGTTACGAATAGCCCTAACCATTGCAATCAATTCACTTGGGTCTAAACTGGCTTTATGATCAGGACCTAACATGGTTTTATCTAAGGTAAAGTGCTTTTCAACAATACTTGCGCCTAATGCAACAGAAGCAACCGGTACTTCAATGCCCAGCGTATGATCAGAATAGCCGACTTTCACACCCGGAAATGCATTTTCAATGGTTTTCATCGCCAATAAATTAACATCTTCTGGGGCGGTTGGATAATCGGTTGTTGCATGCAGTACGGTAATATCAGCCAATGTTAGTCCCGCATCAGTTAACACAGATAATGCATGTTCGACCTCTGCGAGATACGCCATACCAGTCGAAATAATGACCGGCTTACCGAATTTCGCTACATGACGTAAAAAGGGTGTATTTGTTAACTCGCCAGAGCCTATTTTAAAGATATCTTGTAATGAATCTAAAAATGTTGCGCTTTGCTCTTCGTCCGGTGTTGACATAAACAGGATATTTAATGAATCACAGTAGGCTTTTAATTCAGAGAAATCGTCATAACTTAATTCAAGACGTTTCAACATTTGAAATTGCGATTCTTCAACTTGGGTATTTTCTTTTTGGTACTCGGCCATTTCGGCATCTTCAGTAACAAGCAGTTCCGTTTTCCAAGTTTGGAATTTAACCGCATCTACGCCTGCCGTTACGGCAGCATCAATCAGTTGCTTTGCCAGTGCAAAATCGCCATTATGATTCACGCCAGCTTCGGCAATAATAAATGTTTTATTTCTCATGTTTAAACCTCTTGAATTACACTTTACGTATGTCATTCTTTATAACTAAATTTAGTGATAATTAAATACGGCTTCGCATTCAACGATCAATGATTACGCGCGATACAACTGGAACATTCTTCGCGAGTCATCTTTATTTTGTGACGTCCATCGTTGATTTAACTCAACACGTTTTTCGGGCATAAAATCCAGTCCAGCAATATAAAATGGCTTAACGTGATCAGAAAACTTGGTCTTAAATTTAAATAGACTATCATCGCTGGCAGACGTTCGTCCTCCGCCTAACATCATCCATTCACAGCCATTTTGTTGCGCACGCTCAAAAGCAAAGTCCAATAACGCATAATTGCCATTTTCACGTAATAGTTCACTGTTATTCGCAGACAAATGATAATGAGCGAGCTCACCTGTTTGCATAAAAAATCCCATAGACACATATTCATCGGCTAATTTTACCGCTAACAACTCGATACCTGAAATGGCAGATAACTGGTTAAAGTAATCCTGATCAAAATAATAAAAATCTGCCGCTTGGTTTTTATCCATGGTTTGTTGATAGAGACTTAAAAAATCATCCATCGCATAATCAGCTTGATGACGAGTTAACACTTTTTGTGTTTTACGAATAATATTGCGTGTTGTCTTTGAATACTTACTCCAACGTTCTGGCTGTGCCAACGTTAAATCAACGATCACCACCTGACGCTCTTGGCAGAAAAAGTTAAAATATTCATCATGCTGTGTTAATTGATTAAACGGATGAAAACGAATAAATTCACAAACGATATGCTGTTTAATACATTCCGTTTTATACGCCGAAAATGCAGCTGTCAAAAATGCCTTATCATAACAATTGGTCAGTGGACCGCCATAGCCATACGGTGTTTCTAGATCGTATAGCGCTTCTGCAACAGGCAGACCGGCAACGTGCGTTATCTTACGTTTAATCGACCTAAATATAATCTTATGTTCCGCTTGCTGGAAAACAAAATTAAACAATTCGCCATCATTATTTTCATATAACGCAGCATAGGCATCTTGATAATAAATATCATCTGCCAAATTAATCGCATGTTCAGTCATGTTATTTTCCAACTGGGCTACTTGGTAAATTAATCAGATGTGCTTCTACCCATTCAGATACACTCAAATCACCGCGTAAGGCATCTTTGAACATAGGCAGACGATGCATCAGTTGCCAAATAGGTCTGGTCATCACGCCACTGGCATTGGTTTTTTCTAACATCAAGTTACGACTAGCAACGTCGGGGCAAATAATCGCATTTAACCAATAATTTGATTGGGCATATTCAGGCTCTAACACAAACTGGAAATCACTATCTGCAAAAAATTCCGTGTAACGCGCTGCTAATTCACGTTTTTGCGCAAGGAGCGTCGGTAACACTTCCATTTGTGCGCAACCCAATGCTGCATTCAGGTTCGGCATACGATAATTAAACCCAGCCTCATCATGATAGAACTCATAAGGGTGTGGTACTTTCGCTGTAGTCGTAACATGCTTAGTATGCAAACCAACATCAGGATCACGACATAGCACCATACCGCCACCACCAGTAGTAATAACTTTATTACCATTAAAACTAATCGCTGAAAATTCGCCTAAGCTACCCGTGTGCTTACCTTTGTAAAATGAGCCCAGACTCTCAGCTGCATCTTCTACTAAAACTAAATTCCAACGTAAACATTCCGCGATTAACTCATCCATTTCGACTGGATGACCAAACGTATGCATCGGGATCACCGCACGAATACGCTGACCAGTCGTTTTGTGTATACATTCACCTTGGGCATTTAACTTAGCAAACTGTTGTAAGTATTTTGCCATCGCCTGTGGGCATAAACCCAGGCTCACTTTTGATACATCAACAAAAATAGGCTGTGCGCCCATGTGGAATAATGCATTACACGTTGCCACAAACGTCAGCGCTTGAGTTATCACCAAGTCGCCCGCTTGTACACCGGCCATATATAAGGCCGTATGTAGTGCAGCTGTGCCATTGACCGTTGCAACCGCTTTACCAGCACCGGTATAGTCTTCAATATGCTTCTCAAAATCATTCACATACTGACCGACACTCGATACAAATGTACTGTCTAGAGTCTGATTTACATAGGCTTTTTCATTACCATTAAATGTCGGTACATGTAACGGGATAAAGTCATCAGTGGCATATGTATCACGGACAAACTTAATTAGTTTATTATGCATATAGGCTATCCTACATTTTGCTGTCTAAGTATTTACCCGTTTCTTTATGCCCAAAATCAGGAAGCATAGTAAAAAACAGTGCCACGATTTGCGCTTTCGTCCAAGCACAATCCGTTTTCATGTCAGCAATGCTATTTTCAAATAAGGTGACTAATTCAGCATCAAATAATGCATCATTCTTAATGACCCCCAAGTGATTAAAACGTTGCATATCTAATGTTTCATTGTCAGTAAAAAACTCTTCAAAGTCTTTTTCACCCGTGGTATCACTGTCCGTAAACAGACACGGCCATTTACCTTGCTCAGGCAGCGTATCAACCAATGCACGGGCTTCATCTTCGTCTTTACATAAATGCGGTTCATAACCTAATTGTTGTAGATATTTAACTGCAATATCGGCAAACGAGATCAAGTGCAGTGATTCGCTTAATTTAGGGAAAAATATATCGCGATTTTCGCCAAAAACACAAGACATTAAGCATAACTCGCCCGACTCTTTTGGGGTCACAAAATAACGTTTAATATCTTGTGGAGCAACGATAGGCTGACGTTTTTGAATACGCTGATTGAATCCGTGTAACAACGAACCATCAGAAAACGCGACATTAGCAAAACGGGCTGTTGAAATAGTGATATCAGCACTACGACGCATTAAGAACATTTCCATAATACGCTTAGACGCCCCCATCATATTAACCGGATTAGCGGCTTTATCGGTCGACACACAAAAATACTTTTTAGCGCCGACAGCAGCGGCTTGTTGCATGGTTTTCTCAGTATTAAATACATTCACATCAATCATGCGCATCAAGGTATACGGGTCTTTTTCACTGCGTACATGTTTTAATGCTGACAGGTTTAATACGTAATCATACTGCCCATCAGCTTTAATAAATGCATCATATTCTAGTGAGCCAATATCTAATGCGAAGGTTTGAAAATCGCCGTCAATGTAGCCAAATGAACTACGAATATCACGCACCAGCTCAACCATATTGTTTTCACTGATATCGACAACATGTAACTTCTTCGGATGACGCTTAAAGATCTCTTTTGTTACAGCTTGGCCAATTGACCCCGCACCACCTAAAACTAAAAATCGGGATTCAGATACGACTTGTTGTAATTGCGTTTCATGCTGCTGAATATCTGTCGTAAAAAGTTCTTTTTCACGGCCGACTAGAGATAAAATAGAATTCATAATGATTTCCAGATTCCTTTTGTGTCAATGATAAAATCCGACGGAACTACAAGTTCTTTAAATTCATAGTGATCAACCAACATTACATGGATATCACCTTCTAATGAAGCCTCTTCAAAAGTCATCAGACTAACGTCGTTTAAATTTATAGGCAATGCTTGAATATTAGGCTCTACAGCAACTGTTTTACCAGAATGCATTGTGGCAATCTTAGTTGTTACATTAAGTGCGGGACTTTCACGTAAATCATCAATATTTGCTTTAAACGCTAAGCCATAACATGCAACAGTTACATCTTTGGCTATTTTATCTGGATTTTCTTGTAAGAAATCAGAAATAGCAATTTTAACTTTGTTAATAACCCACTCTGGTTTGCTATCGTTCACTTTACGTGCAGTATGTATTAGCTGAGCCTGCTCTGGTGTTTTAGAGACTATAAACCAAGGGTCCACAGCAATACAATGTCCGCCAACACCTGGTCCTGGTTGAAGAATATTAATACGAGGATGACGATTAGCTAAAGAAATCAATTCCCACACATCGATATCTAATTTATCACAAATCATTGATAGCTCATTTGCAAAAGCAATTTGAACGTCACGACAGCTATTTTCTGTCAATTTTGCCATTTCCGCTGTACGTGCATTAGTAATAACACAATCACCTTGTACAAATGTTTTGTAAAGCTCAACACTACGCTCAGAACAACGTTTTGACATACCACCAATAACACGGTCATTTTCTACTAGTTCACGTACAACATGACCAGGTAAAACGCGTTCAGGACAATGCGCTACATTCACATCCGCATTTTCACCACTTTGTTGTGGAAATGATAAGTCTGGACGAATCTCAGCAAGCCATTCAGCCATTTTCTCAGTCGCACCGACTGGTGATGTCGATTCAAGAATAACCAAATCACCTTTTTTCAATACTAGAGCAATAGCTTTACTCGCAGCTTCAATATAACGTAAATCAGGTTCAGGTATTCCACCTTCAGCACAAGGTTTAAATGGCGTTGGTACTGCGATTAAAAAGGCGTCAGCAGGTTCTGGTGATGTTACCGCTTTTAAGTAACCTTCAGTTACGGCAGCATGAACAATCATATCCAATTCAGGTTCCACAATATGAATTTCGCCGCGGTTAATCGTATCTACAGCGTGTTGATTTACATCTACGCCAATCACTTGTTTTTTACGTGATGCAAACATTGCCGCGGTTGGTAAACCAATATAACCAAGACCAACTACTGAAATTGTTTCAAAAGACATTATATAACCTTATTTATTTGCTAATTCATTTAAAATACGTTCACATGCTTTTCCATCACCATACGGGTTATGGGCATAACTCATGGCTGCATACGCATCTTTATTTGTTAACAGTTCGTTTAAATTTGAAACTAATGCATCAACTTCAGTACCAACTAACTTGACAGTTCCCGCTTCAACCGCTTCTGGACGTTCTGTTGTATCTCGCATGACCAATACAGGTTTTCCTAACGAAGGTGCTTCTTCTTGAATACCACCTGAATCTGTTAAAATAATATGTGCACGCCCCATTAAATAAATAAATGGTAAATACTGCTGAGGCTCAATCAAATAGATATTATCAATTCCCGCTAAAATACGATTCACAGGTTCTCGTACATTCGGATTCAAATGCATTGGATATACAATTTGCGTTTCGGGGTGAGCTTTTGCTGTGATAGCTAATGCTTCACAAATTCGTTCAAAACCGCCACCAAAACTTTCACGGCGATGACCAGTCACTAATATTAGTTTTTTATTTTCATCCAAAAATGGAAATATTGCTGATAATGTTAAATTTAAATCGGTATCATTATCGACTTTATCTTTCACCATTAACAATGCGTCAATAACGGTATTACCTGTCACTGAAATATTATCTGGATTAACATTCTCTTTAAGTAAGTTTTGTTTCGACGTGTCAGTTGGAGCAAAGTGATACTTTGTCAATGCACCTGTTAATTTACGGTTACCCTCTTCAGGCCAAGGCGAATAAATATTGTCTGTACGTAAACCGGCTTCAACATGACCAACATCGATTTGCTCATAATAGGCAGCTAAACTTGCCGCGAATGTTGTCGCTGTATCACCATGCACTAATACCACATCAGGCTTAAATTCTTGCAGCACTGGTTTTAACTCCAGTAAAATACGCGCAGTAACATCATTAAGCGCTTGTCCTGCTTTCATGAGGTTTAAATCATAGTCAGGTGTAATTTCAAATAGTTCAAGTACTTGGTCTAGCATTTCACGATGCTGCGCAGTCACACAACATTTAGCTTCAAATCGCTCGTCTGCTGCTAGCATATGAACGAGTGGTGCCATTTTTATCGCTTCGGGACGCGTGCCGAAGACGGTCAATACTTTATTTTTTGGCATGATAGGCCTACATTCATCTAAGAGTTAATTGCGAGCAATAGAAACATGTCACAGTGAGACAGAAAATTAAAATTAACTATTTGCAATCATCTTATCTTTTACTAAACAGACCTTAATAGGCCCTAAAAGTGTCAATTAAGATTTTTTGAAACACCTAACGTAGTGGCTGCCATTATGCGCGTAACGTGGATGTTTGCTTTTTGCTCATAAATGGCCGAACAACGTATTGCGCCGTTTAACCAAGTTTTATTACCTTTATATAAGAAATAAAAATAATATGACTATCTTGTAATCGTAAGTCAGATTACCTTCCCTCAATATAAAACATTGGGCTAAATTAATCGTGGTTAAAGAAAATTCAAGCCTAAACAACACATAGGTCTACTAAATTCCTTCCAGCTTAAAATCGTTCAACATTCACCCAGTCAACATCCTACCATTTAAAACAAAGACACGCTACCGCCCTAAGAACGCAGCATCTCAATATCGGTAACCTGTTGAATTATATTAAATTAACTTTACTAAAGCTGGCTTGATTAGTATTTTATCGGTGCGATTATTACACAGCTAACGATGTTCAGCAAGTCTACTAATGACAAAGCTCTGTAGCTTAAATAAAGTAGAACTTGTTAACATATGGATTGAAAAATCTAATATTAAAAATACAGTAAAATACAAAAATAAGTTATCCTACGGGTTTAACTCGGTCTAAAATAGAAATAGAATTACTCCCACAATTACAGTAAAATACTCACCATATATTTTTGTTATCGCGTAATGAAACTGATAACAATTCATTTAACCTTAACCTTGAGATCTAAATGAACAAACAACAACCTATTTCCGATGGCAATAACGATGAAATAGATCTTTTTGGGCTATTTTCCACTCTATGGAAAGAAAAGCTTAAAATAATCTTAGCAACATTTTTATTCATGATTGGCTCTCTTATTTATGCATTGAACGCAACAGAAACATGGTCAGTAAGTGCTACTATTGATACGCCAACCCCACAACAAGTTAAACAATATAATCTTAACCGTGTATTTGTTAATGAAGGTATTAACACTCTCAATAAACATGCCGAAATAAAGACCTCAGAACAAATTACTAGCGAACAAGTTATCAATATTACAACTAATAATAACAACAAAAGCAAAGAATTACCTGATATTAAAATGTTGCATGATCTATTTGTTCGTGAAACTCGGATGACAACTAACCAAGTTAAATTTATCAAAACACAACCACTTTTTAAAGCTGCCGTTACTAAACTACAGTTAAACCAGGTAGAACAAAATAACTATGCTTATTATTGGGTTGAAAAAAATATTTCCTTTAAAGCTGAGAATCAAAATAGAACCAGCTTTAATGACAAAATTGGAACAAATATAAACATTAGTGCGGTTAAACCAGAAGATGCATTAGTACTTAACCAAGCTTATCTGGATTTTATTAATGCTATCATGATGGATCGTATTCGCGATCTCATGAACTCTGAGTTAGCATTAGCAATACAGCAACTGGCTAACTTTGAAGAAACCTATATTAATCAGGAAAGAGTTATACTTGAGAAAAAGATATATTCGTTAGAAGAAAATATTAAAATTGCAAGACAAGCTAATATCAAAAACTTCATCACGCAGAACATCTCATTAAAATCAGCACCATTATATGCCAAAGGTTATGAAATATTAATCGCTGAAAAGTTGATATGTACACAACAACTCGAAAACTACGATAGTCATTCAGCAACAATAAGCAATAATGCATTATTAATTAAAAAATGGCAGGACTTTAACAACAAGATGCAGCTTGATGATTTTAACTTCTATCGTTTTACTGACGAACCTAAACTACCAAAAACACGTGACAAACCAAAACGAGCGTTGATATTAGTATTCGGTACACTGCTTGGCTTTATTCTCAGCAGTGTTTACATATTAGTAATGAGTGCAGTGCGTCATCGCAGAACACCGAAAAGTACTTAAATTAGCTTAATACTCTTGATCAAAAAAGCCTAATGCTGACTTTGAACTGACCCCCAATAGTTGGACAACCAATTACTGGGTCACTTCACTTCAACATTAGGCTTTTCGTATTTCTATACTGTGTGACTACCGATATAGTCTGTGACTCAAATTGTCACAGACTATCCTTATACTACATATTTGTTTAGGTCCGAGTTGATACCATTTATACTTCTGGTTATATCATTGACCATGCTTCTATGCGTACTTAAGAGGCATTCCAAACTAGATCAAAAATACCATCTTTCGGGGTAAATCCCGTTGGCGCAGCTAATAATAATTCACGAATAACCGGGTTATCAAAACCCTGACAGGCTATTTCAAGTTTTGCTAATACAGGTTCCAACTCTTCCCACGTTAAACAAATTTCATTTGCAGCCATAATGCGACAGTGGTCTGTTTTGTCTACATTGTCCCCAATCAGTAACTCTTCATAAAGTTTTTCACCAGGACGTAACCCGGTGATCTTAATTTCAATATCACCGTTGGGGTTATGATCGCCTTTGACATCAAAACCGCTGAGGTGGATCATGTTAGCCGCCAGATCGTAAATTTTAATCGACTTACCCATGTCTAATACAAACACGTCGCCACCTTTACCCATCGCGCCCGCCTGTATCACCAACTGTGCTGCTTCTGGTATCGTCATGAAATAACGGGTGATATTTTTATCCGTCAATGTAACAGGACCACCTTGCGCAATTTGTTTTTTAAATAGCGGAACAACTGAACCTGATGAACCTAGTACATTACCAAAACGCACCATGCAGAAACGGGTATTATGCGATTGTTTGGCGAGGGCTTGTAACACTAATTCAGCCATACGCTTAGTCGTACCCATCACGTTAGTTGGGCGCACGGCTTTATCTGTTGAGATCAATACAAAATTACAGACGTTGGCAGCAATGGCCGCTCTGGCTGCATACAAGGTACCAAAAATATTATTACGTACGCCATCCACCACGTTATGCTCGACTAAGGGTACATGTTTGTAAGCTGCGGCATGGTAAACAGTCTCAACTTTAAATGTTTCCATAATAGAGACCAAACGAGCTTGAAACTGTACACTGCCCATCAATGGAATAAGTTCGACGGTCAGTTTATTATCAGTAATATATTCGCTTAGTTCTTTTTCGATGGTATATAAGTTAAATTCAGAATGCTCAAACAGCACCAATTTTGTTGGTTTTTGATTGATGATCTGACGGCATAACTCTGAACCAATAGAACCACCAGCACCAGTCACCATCACCACTTTAGCGCTAATGTTACAACTCATTAATTCTAAGTCTGGCTTGACGCTTTCACGGCCTAACAGATCGGAAATATCCACTTGCTTCAGTTGATCTACTTTATATTTACCATCAATAATATCTGGAGCCCCCGGAATAGTAAGTACTTCAATATGTAAATACTCGAGGTTAAGCAATATTTTCTTTCGTGCCGTAACCGATGCACTTGGTATCGCGAGTAATACTTTTTGAATCCCAAATTCACTGATCACCGCATCTATATTGCCAACCGCGTTAACTTTCAACCCTTGCAATGTAGAATGGTGTAATGTGCTGTCATCATCGATATAAGAAACTGGGCGATATTCTTTTGAGTGTTTTAACGCTAAGTTAAGCTGACGACCTGCACTACCCGCCCCATAAATAAGAACAGGGATCCCCGCATTTCTGGTAGTTTTATAAAACACCAGATTACGCAAGGTCATACGAGCGCCACCAATTAAGATTAACGTATAAGCAAAATAACTTAAGAAGAACCCAAACGGGAATTGAATGCCTGCAAGTGTAACTACGATATAAGTGATGATGATTGAAATAATGACACAACCGAAGGTTATTTTATAAGCCTCGATACCAGAATAACGAAAGATAGCGCGGTACATGCCGAATTTAATAAAAAGAACAACAGAAAGCAATATCGAGGGAATAATAATAAGGACGGTACTAACAATACCAATATCGCCAATAGAAGGATGACTCATAAACGCAATAAAAAAACTTAATGCAAGCGCGCAGATATCAAATGTTAATGCAATACCACGCTTAATTACACGAGATAAACTAAAAAAATAATTAGTGCTATTCATTACAGCAATTCCGGTATTAATAATAATGGCGTTATGTATGCTCGCGAACAACGCTGGCAGACAATAACATTATACGTACAATACAAAACAGGCCAATATCTAATCCCGATATTGGCCTGTTTATATTGTAACTGTCTGTAAGCGTTAGCTCACTAAAGGGATAATGTTACTTTCTTCAACGATCGTTAATTGATTTTTATTACCTGCCAACCAAAGTAGATCACAAATCCCATCAGAAGGCGCAAAGCCAGTTGGCGCATTAAGCAGTAACTCTCTTATCGTTTCATGCTGAAAATGATGGCAAGCATGATCGAGATTATCAAGTAACCCTTGTAATGCATGCCAAGGTAAATCGATCTCGTTGGCCGTCATGATACGCTCATGCTCCGTACCCGTGACATTATCGCCAATCAGTAATTCTTCATAAAGTTTCTCACCCGGACGCAGACCACTAAATTCGATACTGACATCGCCACCCGGATTATTTTCATCTTTAGCGGTAAAGCCACTAAGGTGGATCATTTTTCTGGCCAGATCGACAATCTTAACTGATTTCCCCATATCCAATACAAATACGTCTCCGCCCTTACCCATCGCACCAGCTTGAATAACCAATTGTGATGCTTCGGGTATGGTCATGAAGTAACGGGTGATATCAGGGTGCGTTACCGTAACAGGGCCACCATTGGCAATCTGCTTACGAAACAGAGGAACTACCGATCCAGATGAACCGAGTACATTACCAAACCGTACCATACAGAATCGGGTATTATACGCTTCTTTTGCTAGCGCTTGCAGGATCAGCTCTGCCATACGCTTGGTCGTCCCCATCACATTGGTTGGACGCACCGCCTTATCCGTTGAGATCAATACAAAGGTTTCAACCTTAGCCGCAATCGCTGCTCTGGCTGTATATAAAGTACCAAAAATATTATTACGTACACCTTCGACAACATTGTGTTCAACCATAGGCACGTGTTTGTATGCCGCGGCATGATACACAGTTTGTACCTTGAAGGTATGCATGATCGCTTGTACACGGTTTTCACGTTGTACCGAGCCCATCATAGGTAAGATCTCGATATCTAGCCCTTGCGCTTGTGCACTTAAGTTCAGTTCACGGTCAATCGCATAAAGGGCAAATTCAGACAGTTCGAACAAGATCAGTTTTTTTGGGGCCTGCTTAAGGATTTGACGACATAACTCAGAGCCAATCGAACCACCCGCACCTGTGACCATGACCACTTTATCTTTGATGTTTGCCGACATCAGATTATGATTCGGTGATACCGCTTCACGTCCGAGCAAATCCTCAATTTCCACTTCTTTGATATCACTATACAGTTTGTCGCCACTGACTAAATCAACCGTTGCCGGGATTGTCATCACTTGTAGCGCTAATGGTTCTAGTTTACGTAATACTTCTTGGCGACGTGAACGGCTGACACTTGGCAGCGCTAGTAATATTTTTTTGGCTTCTTTTTGCTCGACTAATTTGGCCAGTACTGAGGGTGAATAGACATATATGCCTTGGATACTCGAGCCACGAAGTAATTTATCGTCATCAACAAACGCACAAGGGTAATATTCATGGCTTTGCATCAATGAGGTGAGTAATTGTCTGCCGCTCACACCCGCACCGTAAATGATCACAGGTTCGCCAATACGCTTAAGCCCAGTACCGACCGCAGAGCGTAATGCGACGCGACTTCCACCCACAAGGATAAGCGCAAATGCAGTATAGATAATAGGCACAGTACGGGGAATATTTACATTAAAGAAATAAGCAAAAACAACGATACTGATTGCCGATATCGCGATACCAATGACCACTGCAGAGAATGCTTTAGAGCCCATATAACGTAATATTGCCCGGTATAACCCAAATTTAACGAAGGCTAAAATACTGATGGGACATACGAATGCCACCAATATCCAATAGCGATCGTTTAGAAATATATCGACAGTATCTAAACGGACGAATAACGCAGACCAAAATGCAACAAGGATAAAAATAATATCGATAGCCATACTGACAATTCGTT
>Ga0209292_1001730_pt1 | contig 26331 bp, 14 predicted proteins | sample GOMGulsemesocosm_2_FD_184634 | JGI IMG/M metagenome (GOLD analysis project Ga0209292, IMG submission 184634) | Methane-oxidizing microbial communities from mesocosms in the Gulf of Mexico - GOM9C Gulf of Mexico (SPAdes) (version 2) | ecosystem: Environmental > Aquatic > Marine > Cold seeps... | reverse complement strand
CAGTTCTACAAGTTGGAGATGGTATTGCACGTGTATTTGGATTATCTAATGTACAATATGGTGAATTAGTAGAATTCGATGGTGGATTAGAAGGAATTGTATTGAACTTGGAAGAGGACAATGTAGGAGTAGTACTTTTAGGTGCTGCAACTGGTATTGTTGAAGGTACAGTAGTTAAAAGAACACAACGTATTGCTTCTATTAATGTAGGAGAAGGAGTTGTTGGACGTGTAGTGAACACTTTAGGTCAGCCAATTGATGGTAAGGGACCAATACAAGGTGAAACTTTCGAAATGCCTTTAGAACGTAAAGCACCAGGGGTAATTTATAGAGAGCCTGTAACAGAGCCAATGCAAACTGGAATCAAAGCAATTGATGCTATGATCCCTGTAGGTAGAGGACAACGTGAGTTAGTAATTGGTGACAGACAAACTGGTAAAACAGCTGTTTGTATTGATACTATCATAAATCAAAAAGAATTTTATGATGCTGGAGAGCCAGTTTATTGTATCTATGTTGCCATAGGTCAAAAAGCTTCTACAGTAGCATTAATTGTTAAAACATTAGAAGAAAAAGGAGCTTTAGCATATACAACTATTGTAGCAGCTAATGCATCTGATCCAGCAGCAATGCAAGTATATGCACCATTTACAGGAGCATCTATTGGAGAGTATTTCAGAGATACTGGTAGACCAGCATTAATTATATATGATGATTTATCTAAGCAAGCAGTAGCTTACCGTGAGGTTTCTTTATTATTAAGAAGACCACCGGGACGTGAGGCTTATCCTGGAGATGTATTTTTCTTACACTCAAGATTATTAGAGCGTGCAGCAAAAGTTATTAATGATGATGCTATTGCAGCAGAAATGAATGACTTACCTGCTTCTTTAAAAGGGAAAGTAAAAGGTGGTGGTTCATTAACAGCATTACCAATTATTGAAACACAAGCTGGTGATGTATCTGCATATATCCCAACTAACGTAATTTCAATTACTGATGGACAAATTTTCTTAGATGGAGATTTATTTAACGCTGGTGTTCGTCCTGCAATTAACGTAGGTATTTCTGTATCTCGTGTTGGTGGAAATGCACAGATTAAGGCTATGAAAAAAGTATCTGGTACTTTAAAGTTAGATCAAGCACAATTCCGTGAATTGGAAGCATTTGCTAAGTTTGGATCTGATTTAGATGCTGCTACTTTAAATGTAATTAATAAAGGTAAGCGTAACGTAGAGATCTTAAAACAAGCTCAAAACGATCCTTTTACAGTTGAAGATCAAGTAGCAATTATTTATGCTGGTGCAAAGAATTTATTAAAGGACGTACCTGTTAATAAGGTAAAAGAATTCGAAAGAGATTATATCGAGTTCTTAAACGCAAAACACAGACCTACTTTAGATTTATTAAAGAAAGGTAAATTAACTGATGAAGTTATTGACACGTTAAGTGCAGTAGCAAAAGATTTATCAGCTAAATATTAATATTAAAAGTGCAATCTATCAGGATATAATTTCTTGATAGATTGTGTTTTCAAGTTTATTATTAAAGTAAAGTGTTAGTACAGGTAGTCTAACTACTATATACTAATTACTCAATACTAAGTAAAGATGGCAAACTTAAAAGAAATACGTAATAGAATATCCTCTATTTCTTCAACAATGCAGATTACGAGCGCTATGAAAATGGTGTCGGCTGCAAAGTTAAAGAAAGCACAAGATGCTATTACAGCTATGCGTCCATACGCAGACAAATTAACAGAATTATTACAAAGTTTAAGTGCTACTTTGGATGCAGATAGCGGAAGCGTTTATGCAACTGAAAAGGAAGTTAATAAAGTGTTATTAGTAGCAATTAATTCTAACAGAGGACTTTGTGGTGGATTCAATTCTAACATTATTAAGCAATCTAATCACTTATTAGACAATGTTTACGCAGGTAAACAAGTTGATTTTGTGTGTATTGGTAAAAAAGCTAATGATATTTTAGAGAAAGAAAGCACTGTTATTGCTAATAAAAGTGAGGTGTATGACGATTTAACTTTTGACAATGTTGCTGAAATAGCAGAAATGTTAATGGAAAAATTTGTTGATGGATCTTACGATAAAATTGAGTTAGTATACAACAAGTTTAAAAATGCTGCTACTCAGATTATCATGACGGAGCAATTTTTACCAATTGTTTCTCAAGAAGCAGATGCTGATGTAAACTTAGATTATGTTTTTGAACCTTCTAAAGAAGAAATCATTGAAGCATTAATACCTAAGTCGTTAAAAACACAATTGTACAAAGCAATTCGTGATTCTTTTGCTGCAGAGCATGGAGCACGTATGACTGCAATGCATAAGGCGACTGATAATGCAACTGAATTAAGAGATGCATTGAAATTGACTTATAACAAAGCACGTCAAGCAGCTATTACTAATGAAATTTTAGAGATTGTTGGTGGTGCAGAAGCATTGAACAACTAATAATTATACATCTGAATTATTTCAGAATCTTATAATATTTGTAAAACCTCACTTTTTAAGTGAGGTTTTTTTATGTCCACAACTCTCATACCCTTTGAAGTCGTATCTTTATAAATCAAAACAAATAGCGATGAATGCATTACATAGAATGGGATTCCTAATACCCTTGTTTATTTTAACGCTAGGGTTCTCTCAATGTACTAGCACAAAAGAGACTTTGAAGATAACGCAAACTATTGAGCTTTCTAAAGTATCTAAAACTCAAGTCTATTACCAAAATTGGGTTGCTGGTGTTAGAGGAGGTGGTTCAGGTATGGATTTATACATCAGTAAATCAGTTGTCGGAGATAAAAAGTTAATCACAGCATATTTCAAAGGGAAGTCTGTTAAGTTTGATCCTATGGTAGAGAATTCAAATATTTATATAGCTCGTTTTAAAGGAGAAGCAAATAAAAGATATGATATCAATATGGAGGCAGACGCCATAAATGAATACGGTAATACAATTCCTGTGAATAAGGATTCCATACCGTTTAAATTGGCACCTAATGATGCTGTAGTAAGTTATTTGGAAAATAAAGCGCTGAAGTATTTAAAACTGATAAACATTCCTAAAAAGGAATCACTAGCGTACCCATCTGCTCCTAGAAATTGATATTTATTAAATAAGTTTATAAAAACCCTTAGAGAATATTTTCTCTGAGGGTTTCTTTTGGTTTAACGTGTAACAAATCTGAATATTAGGACACTAACCTATGAAACGATATTAAAATAACAGCGTAATGAAACTAACTATAAGTAATTTAACAAAGACCTATAAAAACGGGGTAAAAGCAACCGATAATTTAAGTATTGAAATAGGAACAGGAATGTTCGGTTTATTGGGGCCTAACGGAGCTGGTAAATCGTCACTAATGCGTACAATTGCTACATTACAAAGTCCTGACAGTGGAACAATTACTTTTGGTGACATTAATGTATTGGAAGATAAAATGGCACTTCGAAAAGTGTTAGGATACTTACCACAATCATTTGGTGTGTATCCAAAAATGTCAGCGGAAGACTTGTTAGATTATTTTGCTACGTTAAAAGGGATTAGCTCAAAAGCTGATCGTATAAAATTAGTAAAAGAAGTGTTAGAAATCACGAACTTATATGAGGTTCGTAAAAAAAATGTTGCAGGATATTCTGGGGGTATGAAGCAACGTTTTGGGATAGCACAGTTATTGTTAAATAATCCTAAATTAATTATTGTTGATGAACCTACTGCAGGATTGGATCCAGCTGAACGTCACCGATTCTTAAATGTATTGCGTGAGGTAGGAACTAATAGTACCGTTATATTCTCAACACACATTGTTGAAGATGTAAAAGAACTATGTAATGAAATGGCAATTTTAAACGGTGGTAGAATATTACAACACACTACTCCTTTAGAGGCAACGAAAGAAATTGAAGGTCAAATTTGGACAAAAATTATTGAGCGTGATGATTTAGATGAAATTGAAAAAAACCTTAATGTGTTGTCATCTAATTACAATCAGGATAATACCTTGAACGTGCGCGTTCATGCTACTGAAAAGCCAGCAGATGATTTCGTGCAAACAACACCACAATTAGACGATGTCTATTTTATAGCTTTAAAACAAGATGAGCCAGTATTGGCATAACCCACTAATGGGTTTAACTTTCTAAAGTTTACTCTTTAACGAAATATGTTATTAGTTAATTCATATTTCGAAGATTGTAAAAGGAAGTTAACCTAAATTTTAAAGTATATACTAATCTATAAAAAACACATATGTTTTCTACCATATTTAAATACGAACTAAAGTACTGGATTAAAAACCCAGCATTTTATATTTACTTGGCTATTTTTTTATTTTTAGCTTTATTTATAGCAGCTAGTTCTGCTGGAATATTTGATTTTTTAACCGTTTCTGCAGGGTCATCAAAAGTAGTGAACTCCCCAATGGGAGTTATTGGGTTATTTAACGGTTTAACAACTTTGATATTCTTTTTGTTTCCTTCTATAATTGGTCTTTCTATTTATCGAGATTATAAAAGTGAAATGCATACTATTTTATATTCTTATCCCTTTACAAAAGCTAATTATTTATTCGCTAAATTTTTAAGTGCTATTACAATTGTAACCTTGATAGTAATGGTGATCGGAATTGGGATGTTTATTGGGTTTAGACTACCGGGAACGAATCAAGATATAGTCGGTTCTTTTAGCTTTCTAACCTATGTACAGGCATATTTTGTATATATTATCCCTAATGTTTTATTGTTTGGAGCTATTGTTTTTGCAGTAGTTACCTTTACACGAAATATTGCTGCAGGGTTTATCACGGTAATTTTACTGATGTTAATTCAAGGGATTGTTTCCAATTTATTATCGGATCCTGATAACAGATTTATATCCGCATTGTTAGATCCTTATGGAGCACAAGCAGCAGATTATTACACACGCTATTGGACAGTAGCAGAGCAGAATGAACAGTTATTACCAGTAAAAGGAGTAATTATATACAACAGATTATTGTGGCTTGGTATTGCTAGTTTAGTTTTTGGACTTGTATATAAATTCTTTAGCTTTAGTCAAAATGCAATTTCTTTTTCGTTTAAAAAGGAAAAATCTGAACGTGTAACAAAATCTAATTTTGGGGGAATAACAAGAATCAATTTACCAGAAGTAAGCTACAATTTTTCTTTTATTCAAAATTTAAAAACGACTTGGAAATTATCGAATATCGATTTAAAATATATAATCAAGAGCTGGCCATTTGTTAGTATTGTATTAGTAGGGTTAATTTTTATATTAATTTCTTCAACTGCTTTAGGACAAATGTTTGGTACAAAAACATTGCCAGTTACATGGCAAATGTTGTTAGTTCCTGGAAGTAGTTTTTCATTATTTATAAATATTCTTACTTTTTTATATGCAGGGATGTTAGTACATCGTGCTAAAATTTCGAAAATAAATCATTTAATTGATGCTACAACAATTCCTAACTGGACCTTGCTAGCTTCAAAATTTGTAGCCTTGTTAAAAATGCAGTTGCTAATGTTATTGGTGATTATGATTGGAGGAATGTTAATACAAATATATAACGGATATTATAATTTTGAAATTGGACATTATCTATATGAATTATATATCTTAAACTTTATTCATTTTGTAATATGGGCATTATTAGCCTTATTTATACAAACGTTAATAGGTAACCCTTACTTAGGTTTATTTGTACTTTTAGTAATAGCTATAGGAATGCCTTTTTTAAGCGCAGCCGGAATAGAACAATCTATTTTTAAATACAACCAAGGGCCAGGTTTTTCATATTCTGATATGAATGGTTATGGCGCTTCTCTATCGAGATATTTTGCCTATAAATTATATTGGTTATTGGGTGGTTTGATATTATTAGTATGTACTGCATTGTTTTGGGTACGTGGTTTACCACATTCATTTAAAGAACGTTTGCAAATTGCAAAGTCTCGATTTAAAGGAGGAGCTATAATCGCAATGGCTATATTTTCTTTAAGCTTTTTAGGGTTGGGATATAAAATATACCACGAAAATAATGTAGAAAACAGATATACTTCTTCAAAAGAAAGTGAAGAACAAAGAGTAACTTGGGAAAAGAAATATAAAAAATACGAGAATGCGATTCAGCCAAGAATTGTTTCAGCTAAAATTGATTTAAATATATTTCCTAAAAAATTAAACTTTACTGCAAGTGGAGATTATGTATTAGTTAATAAGTCAGAAAAAGCTATTGACAGTATTTTATTAGACCATAATAAATACCCAAGTACTTTTGAATTTAACAGAGAAAACAAGTTAGTTTCAGAAGATACCTTGTACAATTTCGATATTTATGAATTAAAACATGCTTTACAACCAGGGGATAGCTTACAATTACATTTTACAGTTAAAAACAAACCGAATACGTTTTTACGTAAACATTCACCCGTACAAAGTAATGGTACTTTTATGAATAACATGCAGTTGTTCCCGTCTTTAGGATATAGTGGAGGAGAGTTGACAGATGATAAAGTAAGAGAGAAATATGGTTTGCCTAAAAACGAGTTGCGTCCACATCCGTCTGATTCGACTGCATTAGGGAATACCTATATTGCTAATGATGCTGATTGGATTGATTTTGAAACTACGGTAAGTACCTCAGAAGACCAAATTGCAATTGCTCCAGGATATTTGCAAAAAGAATGGGTAAAAGATGGTCGTAGATACTTTCATTATAAAATGGATCATAAAATTTTAAATTTCTATGCTTTTAATTCTGGTAGATATGAAGTTAAGAAAGACAAATGGAATGATGTAAATCTTGAAATTTATTATCATAAAGGACATGAGTATAATTTGGATAGAATGATGAAAGGGATGAAAGCATCATTAGCTTATAACTCTGAAAATTTTAGTCCGTATCAACATAAACAAGCAAGGATAATAGAATTTCCTAAAACAGGAGGAGGATTTGCGCAGTCATTTCCGAATACGATTCCGTTTTCTGAAGCGATTGGTTTTATTGCTGATGTAGATGATACTGATGATGAAGGGGTCGATTATCCTTTTGCAATTACGGTGCATGAAGTTGCACATCAATGGTGGGCACATCAAGTAATAGGTGCAGACGTTTTAGGAGCTACAATGTTATCGGAAAGCTTATCAGAATATGTTTCGTTAAAAGTATTGGAACATGAACATGGGAAATCTGAAATGCGTACTTTTTTAAAAGACGCTTTGGATAAGTATTTGAGCCAACGAACGTCTGAGCGTAAACGAGAAAAATCCTTAATGTATAATGATGGTCAGGGGTATATTCGTTATCAAAAAGGATCATTGATATTCTATGCGCTAAGTGATTATTTAGGGGAGAAAAAATTAAATAGTGCTTTAAAAAAATATGTTGAAAAAGTGAAGTTTCAAGAAGCACCGTATACAACATCTATTGATATGGTAAACCATATTAGAGAAGTTACTCCTGATAGTTTACAATATGTTATTAAGGACATGTTTGAAACAATAACCTTATATAGAAATAGAATTGTTGAAGTAAAATCGACGGAGTTGGAGAATGGAAAATATAAGGTAGATATTGAATTTAACGTAAGTAAATATAGAAACGACGAAAAAGGGAAACGTTTTTATGCTGAAAAAGGAGGCGATTCAATTACCTATAAAACAGAGAAAATGAAGAAGCCAATTGTATCAGTTCCATTAGCTGATTATATTGATATCGGAATTTTTACTGAAGAAGAAAATGACGAAAAAAAGAAAGAAGTAGAAGTATATTTAAAGAAGCATAAGATTACCGAAATTAATAACAAAATTTCTATTATAGTAGATAAAAAACCTACGGAAGTTGGTGTTGATCCGTACAACAAATTGATTGACACAAAATCTGGCGATAACAGAAGGAAGTTGTAATAAAGCTTTAATGTGATAATTAAAAAGCCCATAAGATTTTTCTTATGGGCTTTTGTTTACCTATTTTAGGTTAATCTATAAATCATGCACAACATATTGAACAACAGCATTTCTAGTATCTGTATTAATCCAACTAATTACTAATTGAGATGAATTAATAGCTTTAACGACTGCATGATCATTATTGGTTTTTGAAGTACTTATTTCTATTGTTTTTAACATAGAACTAGCATTCCATTCTTGTATCATAATTTTAGTATACCCCTTGTTGTCTATTTCGTAATAATCTTCATATACAATGTAATAAATTCCGTTTGTAGCTACCATTTGCGGGTGTCTACCAGTTTTACTAACCAAATGTTTGTTGTTTGATGTATTTGTTTTGAAAAAGATACCAGAATTAGTTGCAGCATCAGTAAACCAAACTGCTCCAGTTTCATTAGTATTTATTGCAAGCGAAGGACCTGTATGTGGACACCCATTTACTTGCCAATTATCTGCATATATTGGAGTTGATTTACTAAATGTAACACCATTGTCATTAGATAGTGTATAATACATGTCACGAATTTCTGTTTCTTGGTTTATTAAGTTAGTTGGGAAACCGAATTCCGTCGGAGTAATCAAGTTTCTAAAAGCAATTTGAATATTTCCGTTTTTTCCTACTTCTATATCAGTTCTACAACACTGACAAACGGAACCTTCTAGTGCCGTTTCACCTTGAAAAGTATTAGAAACATCAGTTTTAGCGAAATATAATGTTTGACCTTGTCTGTCTTTATGTAATTTTCTGTTGTCTAACCAGGAAATTCCAAGTTCTCCATTGGCTAATTGAGCGATGTCAAAAAAGCTTTGGCTTGTACTAGTTGTATCGGTTACTAGCTGTTTTTTCTTACTCCATGTAGCGCCTCTATCATTAGATGTTGTATAATATACTGTCCCACCATACATTGATTTACTATTTCTTGATTTTATTCTAAAGACAGCATACAAAACGCCTTTTTTTGTAATTCCAACTTTAGCCATACTTTCCGCATGAAATTGTAGTCCTTTAGCTGGGGTAACTATAAAAGGTTTGTGAAATGCATTGGTCTTCTGATTTAAGAAAGTACATTTTAATACTGTTTCTTTTTTGTTTTTACCATGTTCCGTCCAACTGATGAGTTGTTCTTCTTTAGTGGTAAATGAATATACTCCTTCAGAATTTACTTCTTTATTGGTGAGTTGTATGACTTCTTTTTGAATAGTTTTAGTCTCTAGTTTTATGTCATTCTTTTCCTTCTTACAAGAAGAAAATAGAATAACAATAAACAGGCAAAATAGACTATAGTGTTTCATGATTAATGTTTTTTAGTTTTTATAATGATTAAAGTGAAAAACCCTCATCTTAATCCTCTCCCATTGGGAGAGGAAACTACTGATGTAATTTTACAATTTATATTTTAATCCTATAACAATTGTTTTAGGATTCCCCGGAGTGTAAGTGGTCTTTCCCCAAGCTGTATTCGCTCTTGTGGCGTATAATTCATTTGTAAGGTTCATAATATTCATCCAAATACCAAATCGAGCTGTGTCATACCCAAAACGAGCATTTAAAGTGTCATACCCTTCATAAGTGTACTTGTTTAATTCATCTGTAAAATACTCACTTACATGTTGCCACTCAGCTCCAATTCTAACCCCTTTTAAAAATGGAGTGTTGTAGTCAATACCAGCATTAGAAACCCACTCAGGTGCTCCCGGCATTTCATTACCACTAAAGTTTTTGTTTTCACTAGCTACACCATCAACGGTTTTAGTTACAAAACTGGTATATTCATGTTTAGAGAATGCTGAGTTATAGCGAACAGTTAAACTTTTAATGGGGTTTATTTTTATTCCAAATTCCACTCCTTGATGTTTTGTTTCTCCAACATTTTTATTTTCACGAGTTGTAATTCCGTTAATTTTTGTTGATACAGAAACAACTTCATTTTTCCCATGCAATGAATATACTGCAAAATCGATATAGATTTTATGTTTCAATAAACTCATCCATCCTCCTAATTCATAGTTATTAAAAGTTGTTGGGTCTAATAATGGAACATCATCTTTTCTGAACAGATCACTAATACTTGGTGGAATAAAACCAACACTATAGTTAGCATAAGTACCAATGTTTTTTGTGAAATTATATGTTAATCCAACCCTTGGAGTTACTGCTGTAAAAGATTCTTTAGCATCAGCTGATGAGTAGTCTGAAGCAGTATCTAATCTGTTTTTAAAGTCATAACTATACACATCATAACGTAAACCAGCATTTACCTTTAAATTGGTTATAGGTTCAAAATTACCAGTTATAAACGCTCCTGTATTTACAATATCAGCTGAATAATCGGACTTATATACGCCTGTTGACGTGAATGAATCAAAGTATCCTAAAGTATTTCTGTTGACATCTAAAACTTCAGCACTAAATGTTTTTGGGCTAAAATCAACATTTCCACCAAAACTAATATTGGTCTTCAATTTATCAAAACTAATATTGTGCTGCAGGTAAGCAGCATAACTATTAAAACTGTTATCGTTTAATTCACCAGTTGTTGTATCTCCAAAGTCAGTATCATCAGCAATTCTGTAACTTGGATTTTGTTTCATGGTATTATCACGATATACTAAACTCAAACTTGTATTGTTTTTTGTATTCCATTTATGTGATAAAGTAGAATTAACACGAAGTGATTTAGCATCTCTAAATGTAAAGGTGTGGTACGAAGAATAATCTCTGTTGTTAAATTTTGTTTCATCTAAACTACCACTCATTTCACTAAAATAATCTACATAAGTTAATGTGTTTGACCAGTTTAATTTTTCAGAAAATTGATGAGTGACTTTACCCGTAATCGCGTTTTTGTTATAGTTTCCATATTCACGAATACCATTGCTGATTTTAGACTTGTAGCCACTAATAGCAATACCTGTTTTTTTGTAAGTTGTTGCTATTTTAGCATCAGTTCTAAAATAACCTTTGTCATCCATACGAACACCAAATTTTCCTGTAAGTGTAGGAGTTGGGTTTTCAGTAATAAAGTTTATCGCACCACCAACAGCTTCACTACCGTAAAGTGCAGAATAGGGACCACGGATAACTTCAATGGTTTTGGTTGCTTCCATATTCATTTCTAATAAGGCATTATGATTGAAAACACCATTTGGTCTGATAGGAATACCATCTTCTAAATATAAATAGACTCCTTTAGTAGAAATAGGTTGTCTGATAGACATCATATGTTGCTCATTTCCAAGGTCAACCATGTGAACGCCGCTTTGTTGATTTAAAACTTGATCAGCTGAACTCGGATTTACCGCAGCAATTGTTTTAGCAGATATAGCAGCAATTGCTACAGGTATTTCTTTTCTTTTTTGAGCAGTTCTTGAAGCACTTACAACAACCAAATCTAAATCGGTGTTTATTGTTTCTAAAACAATAGTCATTACTTTAGATGCTTTACTTGATTTTGTTTCATAACCTAAATATGAAAACGTAAGTAATTCGTCAATAGAAATATTGTCTATTTTGAATTTACCATCCTTATCAGTTATAGTTGTTTTTTTAGAGTTTTTAGCAGACACATGTACACCTTCAAGTGTAGTGTTATTATTAATTATTGTACCTGATACTGTTGTGGTTTGGGACCAAGATATTACTGTGAAAACACTTAGTAATAACGTTATTATTTTTAGTTTCATTTTTTAAGTTTTGGGCATCAAATGATATTAAAATTTGATGTAAATTATTGTGTTTGCATCAATAAAAATAGATGCAAGAAGGGTTTTCTTAGAAGTGATTTATTGAAGCAATGGAAGTAGATAATTTTGAAACTAGACTTAATTAGTGTCAATTAATTATATGCAATCATCATCAAGAACATAACCTTATAAAGGAACGTTACTGAATATCAATAAAATGATGTTATGTTAACAGGAAAACTTAGGAGGGTGAAAAATGAAGTTGAAGTAGTTACTATTTAGATTTTCTGTAATAGGTTCAAAATGATGTTTTATTTTGATAAATTGAAAACTTTCAAATGTGGAATAATTTACAAGCACCGGAGCAACAGGGTATTCCTTCATATTTAATGGAGGTGCAGGTTGTTCAGTATCCAAGCCATTATTTGCTTTTTTAAGTTCTTTAGCTAAATGGCATTTTCCATTACATTGCAAAACAGGTTTGGCTTTATTTTCGCAAAGCTCTTCAATAATATAATCGTAGTTAATATAGTACGAAATAACAGGTGTCATTGGTCGTAACATAGCAATTATGTATAGAGATGTAAATAATATGCCTAGCGTTTTAGCTTTCAACTCACTTTTTTATATGCGTCAAATTTACGAAATAGGTATAGAATTAATGATGATTTTTATCAGCTTTAACGTTTTACAGTAATTGTCCTTTTTAGTTCATTTCCTATAGCATCAACTACTGTGATAGTATGTTTACCGGCTTCGGGTAATACTCCAATTTCATGAAAGGTTTCTGTAGTCTGAATAAACTTATTATCGATATACCAAAATACTTTAGTTTCTGGATTTGTATGCGCAATTTTAAGTATTAATGGATTTGTTTTTTCATGTTCATTTTTCGCTAAAATAATGGTGCTATTGTTTTTAGGAGAAATAAAATCCATTGTAACTCCAGTTTCACGTGAACAATCATCGCGTAATTTAGGTAGTGTTTTGTAATTGGCGTGATGTTTTTTATAATACCATTCTTGTAATGGAGGAAGGGTAAACCAAGGTGTATTTTCAATATTGTCTAGTGCTTCACATGAAGTATTTACTCTGTAGTTGCTATTTTTATCAATATGAACTAAGTGATGAAAAGGACATGGATTAAAACGACTCCCAACACTAGGAATCCAGCTTTTGGTGGTTTCACATAATTCGGTAGCTAGATAACCACTTTGGGAACAAGTGTTCACCTCGACAAGCTCATCATACGGTTTGGTAAACCAGGTTGATTTTGGAAATAAATTAAACACATCAAATAAAACGGGAGCAGCACTATTTATCCCTGTTAAACCTGGTCGTCCTTCTCCATCAGCATTTCCTACCCAAACCCCTACCACAATATCATTAGTAACCCCTATGGCCCAAGCATCCCGATTTCCAAAACTGGTACCTGTTTTCCAAGCAATTTCTTTGGATGAATCGTAAAATTTCCAAGCCTCATCTCCTTCAGGACGATTAACCTCTTTCATAGCCTCAAAAGCTAAGTAAATACTACCTGCGTCAAAAATTGTTTTCTCAAGATTTAGTTTGCTAAAATCTATAGGCTTATTTTTTGTAAACGATACTTTTACGAACTCATTAGTATAATATTCACTAGAGGTTTCAGTATAATGATTGACCGTTCCTGCCAAGGATGCGTAGGTGTTGCATAAGTCCCATAGACTGCTTTCTGCTCCACCAAGGATTAAAGATAACCCATAATGATTAGCCCCTTTATTGATGTGTTTTAACTTAAATTTCCCTAGTTCATCATAAAATCGAGCTAATCCATATTGATGTAACATCCTTACGGCGGGAATATTTAAGGATTTTGCTAATGCTTTTTTAGCCGATACGGCTCCAGTATATTGTAAGTTAAAGTTTTGAGGGGTGTAATTGGCAATAGTTGTAGGTATATCAGCCACTAATGTGTTCGGGAGTAGTTCTCCTTTATCAAGCATAGCCATGTACAACAATGGTTTTAAAACACTCCCAGTACTTCTTGGCGCATCAATAATATTTACATCTTTTTGGTTTTCTTTAGTGGTTGGTGTGTTCCCAACATAGCCCAATACATTTTTAGTTTTTACATCCAATACTAGTACTGCCATATTGTGCACTCCATTTTGTTTTAAAATGGAATGATGTTGCTTTACAATATTGTTTATACTTTCTTGAGTGTTGTATTTAACAGATGTTTTTATGCGTTGCCCCTTATTCGATTTTGCTATTTTTTGTAATAAATGAGTCGCTATTTGTGGTAGAGGAAATGGTTTTTGCGGTAATGTTTCTTGAATGGCCAACTGATAGGTGAGCGTATCAATTATTTTTTGTTGACATAGCTTGTTTAATAATCTATTTCTTTTTTTGACTAATTTTTGTTGGTTTTTCCCAGGGTAAATCAAACTTGGTGCATTAGGAAGTACTGCTAATGTAGCACTTTCTGCCCATGATAATTGGTATGGTTGAACTCCAAAATAACGCCATGAAGCAACATCAATTCCAACTACATTACCACCAAAAGGAGCGTTGGAAGCATAGTAATTTAAAATTTCATCCTTTGATTCTCTTATTTCTAATCGTGTTGCTAGAATAAGTTCTTTTAATTTTTCAAAATAAGTTCTTGATTTCCCATTCCTAGATAATCGGATAACTTGTTGGGTAATAGTACTTCCTCCTCGAACAACAGACCCTTTGTTAATATTTGATTTTAAAGCTTTAAAAATCGAGATGGGGTTAAAACCTGGGTGCTGATAAAAATGTGCATCTTCAAATTGTACTATACAGTGTTTGAATTTTGTAGGTACAGAATCACTTTTAGGAAATCGCCATTGTCCGTCACTTGCAATTTGAGCACCTAGTAAGTTTCCTTCAGTACTTTCTATAACTGTAGCCGTGGGCTTGTTAAATAATTGTTCTGGTAAGCAGAAACCATAAAACAACAATGCTATAAATAGCATTGTTGTTTTTATTTTATGTTTTTTAAGAAACGTAGTTATAGTGTTCATTAAGCCAACCAATCTTCTTTATACAATTCGTAACGCCTATCAGTACATTGATTATCTACATTGTAAAACTCACGGACTGGTGACATAAATTTGTTTAATATTTTATCAGAATTATGATTGTCAATATTCACATCGGCGGTTATTTTAGGATACCTTTTTTTGGAAAAACCAAAATCAATCAATCCCTTGGCTATCTCTGTTCCGTAACCCACGCCCCAGAATTGTTCTCGTAAACGATACGCAATTTCTTCGTCATTTTCATTATTTTTTAAAAACGCACATAAGCCAATAAAACTAGCACTTTCTTTTTCTACAATAGCCCACACTTGTTTGTCTAAATCCGTAGTCTGTGGAGGAGTAAATTTTTCTAATACAACATCACTTTCAGCTCTTGTCATTGCTTTCTGAGGGATAGGGTTCATCACATTCGGATTCCCCATCATATCAAAAAAAGCTTTAGAATCCTGAGAACTAAGCATTCGAATGAATAATCTTTCCGTTTCAAAAATCATATTACATCACGTTTCCAAATTCATACTCACGCTCAACTTTGCAAATCCGAACTTTATACCATGAGTACCAGTCTGTTTTTCCTTTTTCTTGAGCAAAAAGATGTGCTGAGTTTTCTTTCCAGTTTTTTATAGCATCTAAACTCTCCCAATACGAAACGGTAATACCGATAGTTTCTTTAGCAGATTCGACGCCTATATATCCAGGCTGTTGTTTAGCTAAGGCTTCCATTTTCTCGGCCATTTTTTGGTAACCACTATCATCTTCTTCTTGTTTGGAAGTGAATATTACTGCGTAGTATGATTTTGAGTCTTGCATTTATTAATCGTCTGTAAAATGTTTCTAATTTATTATTTAATTACCTCAACCCATTGTCCTTTTGTACGTACAAAATAATCATCATCATACATGGCTTCACATTGTACTCCTGATAAGTAATAGCTTCCTAAATAGGATGCGTTTAATAATACACGAACTGTTTTTGTTTCACGAGATTTTAAATCGAAATAAAAATTAGAACGATCATCTCTAATATCTTCATGATCAACTGAATTATTGTCAAAAGAACCAAAGTCTGTAAAACGTGTGTTTACAATTTCCCATCCTGAAGGGAAAATTACAGAAAGCGCTACATCTTTTATAACTTCATTTTTATGATTTGAAATGGTTACTTCAGCAATAAAGTCAGTTCCTTGACTTACTTTAGAAACATCTAAAATTTTCCCGTTTTTAGTTTTATAGGAAACGGTAGCTGTTAAATTACGTTGTGCTATTTTTTCCTGACCAACAGGTAGCACTCCTTTGTTTAATACTCTAGCGTAAATAGTATTGTTTTTATTGTTTTTAAGTTCAATACTATTCCCTCCGTTTGTAACGGTAATAACTCTGCTTGCTAAAGTTTTAGATGTACTAACAGTCGTGTTATTTTTGCCGTTAGTAGTATAACTCACTGAAATCCCTTTTCCTCCAATAAAAGCAGCATATTTAGCCATAGCCAACAAACTGTATGCTGTAGTTTGCGTACTCATATACTTACTGTTCGATAAGTTTTTAGCAATGTATTTTCCAAGATCTTTCGCTTTAATATGTTCTTTTAACAACACATAGGTTTCTAGGGCCATTGCTTTATTTCTATCGGTAGAACCGTAGGTATAGTAGTTATATTTCTGTTTATTAAACACAAATGGAGTGCTATTTACGAGTTCTTTTGCAGCATCTTTTTGTCCTATTAATGCATAAGCAGCTGCCAAACGATATTTAGCTTCATTGGTAATGTTTCTTGTTTCTCGCAATCGGTTCATAGATGATAAATCAGCATTATTTGCTAATGCTAAAGTGTATAATCTATATGCTTGAGCCAGTCCATTTCTATGGTGGGTTTGGCTAAAACGCCAGCTTTTAGAAACTTGCTTCTGATAGCTCAACCATTTTGCTTTAAATGAAATTGGAAGTACAAATCCTTTTTTCTCTGCTTCTAATAAAAAATGACCAGCATAACTTGTGCTCCAATCGTTTGTACTTCTTCCTCCTTGCCAATATGAAAAACCACCGCTTGTAGTTTGAAAATGCGCTAATCGGTCAATTCCTCGTTGAATGTTTTTTTGAATTTGTTGTTTCTTTTTGATGCTTAAGTCAAAGATGTCATTTAAAAATAATTGTGGAAACACGCTAGAAGTCGTTTGTTCAACACATCCATGTGGATATTTAATTAAATACTGCAACCTAGAGTTAAAGTCCATCGAAGGTAAAGAGGATAATTCTATCATAGCTCCATTTGTTCCAGTTACTCCAAAAGTTTCAAAATTAATGGTGTTGGTGCTATTGGGATCTAGAATAGTATCTACTGTTTCGGTGGTTTCTGGATTTGGGTTTACAGCATCTATTTCTACTTCGTAGGAAGCTTTTTCACCATTTCCTGAAGCTATAATTTCCAAAGTTCCTATTCCGTTTTTGAGTACTTCAATGTCAAAATACACCATTTTTTCATCTGGTTGACTGAATGAAACGTTTTGTGTATTACTTCCCACAACTTTAAATATGTCATTCTGTTTTAGTTTTATGCTAACATTTTTTACTTTTTTCTCCATAGCAAAAACAGTAATTGGTAAACGAACCTTTTCACCGGGAGTTACTTTTCTAGGTAAAGAAGCTAGTACCATTAAGGGTTTGCGAACGGGAGTAGTTTTTTCAGTGTTTCCATAGGCTTCTGTTTCTGGATTATGAGCAACTACCATGGTACGTACAGATCCTATGTATTTAGGGATTTTTACCTGATACGTTTTTGATTGGTTTTTACCAATTTCAAACGGACCTAAGTAAACTACAACGGGTTTAAATCGGTTTGCTTTTTTGTTTTTACTACCCGCAGCCATTCCATCCCCACCAATACTAAACACTTGATTGATACGTCCGCCATAAGCACCTATTACATCATCATATATATCCCATGTTTTTACTCCTAATGCTTCTTTAGCATAAAAAGTATCCCAAGGGTTAGGAGTTTTAAATCGTGTTAAATCTAACAATCCTTCATCTACAATAGCAATAGAGTAGGTCATGGGTTTACCGTTTTTCTCATTCACTTTTACTGTGATGTTTTGTTCTGGCTGTAATACTTTTGGCATTGTAATTTCAGGATACAAACGAGTAGTTGGGTTTTCTACGATAATTCCCGTAACACCATAGGTTCGTATGGGTAAATCATTAGCGGTATTGGCATGTTTTTGAATGGAGGCAATATTAATATATACATTTGGTGCCATTTCAGGAGTAATGTCAAAACTGAATTTAGTATCTCCTTTTGTGGTTTTTACCCAATGTGACTCTAATACTTCTGTCCCATTTTCAATTGTTACTAATGCTGTTCCATTTCCTCCAGAAGGAAATGTTACGTGAGCAGTTTCACCTACATTATAGGTGTTTTTATCGGCTTTAAAAACTAGCATTGTAGCTTCGTTAGGGTTTCCTTTTCTGGCTTTTCCTGCCCATCCAGGCCAATCTACAAATATTGTTTTTCCTGTAGCGTGTCCACTTTTCTTATTTACAACACGTACTAAAAATCGTCCCCAATCAGGATATTTTAATTCAAAATTAAAGGATGCTTTTCCATTAGATTTTGTAGTAATTGTTTTAACGAAAACCGTTTCACGGTAGGTGCTACCATCATACTGTGATAAATTATTATTAGAAGAATTCCACCACCAACTATTGTTTACTTTATATATTTTAACTTCTAAATCATCTACAGCAACAGGCTTTCCGTTTTCGTCAACCGTTGCTACATCAAATCGATGTTGTGCGTCGGTTAATAGCATGTTTCTTGCACGATCTCCTTTTGGAGTACTTAACCCAACATAAGAAGTGTACGGCGAATAGGTTTTGCTAAATACATCAGTACTAAAGTCTCCACCATTCTCATATACTTTTGTAATGAAAGAAGCTTTTAGCATTCCTGGTGATTTGCTTTGCAATTCTGGTTTAAACTTGAATGATGCCTTTCCTTGTTGGTCAACCCTACCTTCAAAAACAATTTGTTCTTCGGAGTTAAAACGTCTTGCAGGATCATCAAAAACATAATCTGAAAAGCTCTTGAATTTTGTGGCTTGCTGATGAAATTTCACATTCACATCTGCTTTTAAATTTTTAGCAATAGCACCATGTAACCACAATACCTCAATTGTTCCTTCAATAGGATTAGTAGATGTAATTATTTCAGTGTCAAAACCAGCCTTTATTTTTAGTCTATTTGGCTTTATGGTTTCTATTTTAATACGTTTACTAAACTGTGCTCCTCCAACATTTATTTTAGCAGTCCAGTTTCCTGTAGTCGCATTAGTATCTGTAGGAATGGTAAATCGGTAAAAATTATTTAGCCCTTCAGTACTAATCTCTCTATGCGTAATAGTTCCTTGTGGGTCTGATAATTCAAATTTAACAGGATGTCCGATTGGTAATTTGTTTGCTTTATCGTTAAGCATAAATGATAAAAACAAAGTATCTCCTGGTCTCCAAACTCCACGCTCTCCATAAATAAAACCTTTTAACCCTTTCTTTAAACGTATTCCAGAAACATCATACTTACTCATGGATAATGCATTCCCATCATTCAATTTTACATAAGTAGTTTGCTTGTTCTTACTAACCAATGCAAAAAATGCTGATTTCTCCGCGTCATAAAATACTTGTCCGTTTTCGTCAGTAGTTTTTGAAGTAATTTGCTGTTGCTGGTAATTGTAAAATTTAACGGTTGCATTAGGAACAGGTTCTGTAGTTAATATATCGCTAACAGCTACAAAATAAGACTTATTAGTTCCTTTTTTCACTGTTACGCCCAAATTTGAAGCTAATACATTAGCACTTACTTTTTTGTTTCTGTAGTACGAATGATCACATGGGTTATCACGCTCTCTCCAACTATAGTCATAGTCGTAATCATCACTATAGTAATATCCGCCATAATCCCAATTACTATCTTCTACATCTCCATTATCATACTCAATTGTTTCTTCAGTTTCGGTAGTCCCTGAATCTCCTTCACATGTATACAGGGAGTACTTTTTTAGAAATGACAATTGCACTCTATAAATTGCTCCAGGATCAGAAGCGATAATATGTTTTAAATCAACAGAAAAGGAATTCCATTTGCTTAAATTACTTACAGATTTCTTTTCTAAGTTTATTGTTTTTTTTGCAATCGGACGGGCTACCTGCTTTAAGTTTCTATTCCCTTTTAAATTGTTGTTTTGTAAAAACTGTAAGATATTATCTTGATAAATTTTAAATACCGTAACATCTACGGCTTTTAAATTGACACTTTCAAAATTGAATTTTAAATTATCCGATGTTGGTAAAATGGTACCGTTTTGTAACAATTTTAATTCAGGTTTTTGCTGTTCAAAAGCAATATTCTGTTTAAAAGCATTTTTGAGTTTATATCCGTCAGCACTAGTTATTCCTTGAAATATTTCTACGGAAACAGTCCCCTTTAAAGTAGTATTGGTAAATACTTTTAAAATATTACCATCAACAACATATTGTAATTTTTTAGTTCCTTTGATGTCTACCAGACCATTAAAATTTTGATTTTTTTGTAGTGGATCAGAAAAGTTTATTTCTAAATATTGTTTGTCCTCGTTGCTAACAGCTACATCCACTACCTGAAAATTATTCTTACCAATTACTGCATATGGAAAGCTATAATCTTGATCAACTCCTATTGGTTTTCCGTTGTAAGAAATTTCAATTTCTGAATCATCAGCTTTTCGTTGTATACTATCAATAGTGAAGGTAAAAAACTTAGAGTTGTCTAAAACGGTATCAAACTTTAGAGTTAGTGGTGCTCCATCTTGTGTAGCAGAAACTAATTTTTTAGCATCTTCTAGTAACAATACATCGCTAGCTTTAATATTTCCAACTAAATACTGCCAATCCCTATTGTATGATTGCATGCTGTTGGTAGTGACAATAAAATCTTGTTTGATTGTTTTTACTTTAAAACTGAAATCAGTTAAACCCTTTTCTGTTTTTTGAAATTTATCCAAATGAACCTTAAACACATATTCTGTATCTTGTTTTAAGGCTGTTTCTGACTGAAATGAAATAGTCCGATTGTTAAGTGCAATCCACTTTCCCTTAACTTTTGGAGAAACAGAAAAATAAGCATCATCTAATTCTAGGTCGTTTGACCATTCTGCTACTGGTTGTACTAAAATAATCCTGACATCACTTTTTTTAGATATAATTCCAGAAGATACATTTGCGATGTAATCTTTAAAATCGTTTTTGTTTGAGGTTTTTGTTTCTGAAACATCTTTTTTACAAGAAGAAAACGCTATTAGAGTTAAAATAACGATTAGTAATTTGGTGAATTTCATATTGGTTAAAGCAGTTTATTGGTTAGTTTAAAGTTTATTCATCTTTATAGATTCCGGTATATATTCCCCCATTTTGATTTATCGAAGCTCTATACATCCCCGGTGTATTGAATTCCATTTGAATATTCCCGTATTTGTCAATTGCAATAATTCCTCCATCACCTTTTAAAGCCACTAGTTTTTGTTGAATCACATTCTCAGCAGCTTTTTTTAAGGATACTTTTTTATATTCAATTTGCGCAGAAATATCGTGGGCAACGGCGGCACGTATAAAATATTCCCCATGACCGGTAGAAGATACTCCGCAAGTGTTGTTATTGGCATATGTTCCTGCACCAATAATTGATGAGTCACCTATTCGGTTCCATTTTTTATTGGTCATCCCTCCAGTAGAGGTCCCTGCAGAAATGTTTCCGTTTTTATCTAAAGCAACACATCCAACCGTTCCGAATTTGTAATCAGGATATTTTAAGTTTAATAGAGCAGCTAGTTTTTTATGCTCCCTAGTTTTTATTTTTCTTAGATATAGTAGGTTTTTCTCTGTAGCAAAATAAGAAGGGTCAACGATTTCTAATCCTTGTTCTTGAGCAAATCTATCTGCTCCTTTACCAGATAATAATACATGAGGAGAGTTTTCCATTACTTTTCTAGCAGCTGATATAGGGTTTTTTATAGTTGTTATACCTGCAACAGCCCCTGCATCTAGGTTTGCTCCATCCATAATAGAAGCATCCATTTCATTGGTTTCTTGGTTTGTGTATACAGCACCCTTTCCTGCGTTAAATAATGGAGAATTTTCCAATACATGTATCGTTTTTTCTACAGCATCAAGACTCGTCCCTCCATTTTTTAAAATGCTGTGTCCTACTGCTATAGCTTCGGTTAATTTATTTCTAACTAATGAATCTAATTCCGGTGAAATACTTTCCCTTGTTTGGTATCCAGCTCCGCCATGTATGACAATAGCAAATTCATTTACTTGTATGGGCTTTTCAATACTTGTGATAGGGAGGTTTTTAGGTTCTTTTTTTTTACAAGAAAACAATGTTACTATAACGATAAAAATAGTGAATACCTTATTGAATGTCATGAAATTAAAGTAGTGTTGGTTAGTTGTTTGTGTCCTAGAAAAATGTTTTTCAAGAGGCTATTAAAAGTACTAAATTTCCTTGGCATTTTTATAATAAAAAGGAGAATATTAAAATCTCAATAAAAAAGCGTAATTTTGCATATAATTTTTTTAACAAAAAACTTCAATAAAGTTATATATATATGTCAGTAGCAACAGATTTTGGAATGGACAAAGCATTAGCTCAGTTAGGGTTAAGTGCTGTAAATGATGGAACCTCAACAGGTTCTAATAATTTTTCTAGTGGAGAGATTATTGAGTCTTACTCACCAGTTGATGGTAAATTAATTGGAAAAGTAAAAACAACTACCAAAGAAGATTACGAAAAAGTAATGGAATCTGCTACTGCAGCTTTTAAAACTTTCAGAACAATGCCAGCTCCACAAAGAGGAGAGATTGTACGTCAGTTTGGTAATAAATTAAGAGATTTAAAAGAACCATTAGGGAAATTAGTTTCTTACGAAATGGGGAAATCTTTACAAGAAGGTTACGGTGAGGTTCAAGAAATGATCGATATCTGTGATTTCGCAGTTGGATTATCTCGTCAGTTAAACGGACAAACAATTCCTTCTGAGCGTCCAGGACACGTTATGAGAGAGCAATGGCACCCAATTGGTGTAGTTGGAATTATCTCTGCATTTAACTTTCCAGTAGCTGTTTGGGCTTGGAATACTGCTTTAGCATGGATTTGTGGTGATGTATGTGTATGGAAAGGTTCTGAAAAAGCGCCTTTATGTTCTGTAGCTTGTCAAAATATTATTGCTGATATCTTAAAAGAAAATAATTTACCAGAAGGTATTTCTTGTATCATCAACGGTGATTATAAAGTTGGTGAATTCATGACTACTGATACTCGTATTCCTTTAGTATCTGCTACAGGTTCTACTCGTATGGGAAGAATTGTTGGAGCTACAGTTGCTGAACGTTTCGGAACTTCTTTATTAGAATTAGGAGGAAACAATGCAATTATCATCACACCAACTGCTGATTTAAAAGTAGTTGTTCCTGGAGCTGTATTTGGAGCTGTAGGTACTGCTGGTCAACGTTGTACTTCTACACGTAGATTAATCATACACGAATCTGTTTACAATAAAGTAAAAGATGCTATCGTTGGTGCTTACGGGCAATTAACAATTGGTAATCCTTTGGATGAAAATAATCATATTGGACCATTAATTGACCATGATTCGGTTAATACATATTTAGCTGCTATTGAAAAGGCAAAAGCTGAAGGTGGTAAAGTATTAGTTGATGGTGGAGTTTTAGAAGGAGAAGGTTACGAAAGCGGATGCTACGTAAAACCAGCTATTATAGAAGCTGAAAACCATTATGAAATTGTACAGCATGAAACTTTTGCTCCAATTTTATACTTAATGAAATATTCTGGTGGTGTTGAAAACGCTATTGATGTTCAGAACGGGGTTGCTCAAGGATTATCTTCTGCAATTATGACAAACGAATTGAAAGAGGCTGAAAAGTTCTTATCATTCGCTGGTTCTGACTGTGGTATTGCTAACGTAAACATCGGAACTTCTGGTGCTGAAATTGGTGGTGCTTTTGGTGGTGAAAAAGAAACAGGTGGTGGACGTGAGTCTGGATCTGATGCTTGGAAAGTATACATGAGACGTCAAACAAATACAGTTAACTATTCTGATGAATTGCCATTAGCGCAAGGAATTAAGTTTGACTTATAGGTCGGTAACCGACACTAAATTATATTTAAAAGGGTTCAACATTGTGTTGAACCCTTTTTTTGTGTGGTTATATTTTTAACGTCACTACTTATTCAGCTTCATATTTAAATACGTGTAAATACTTGCAGAAACTTTTGCTTGTTGTGCATTGGTAGAAGCTGCTCCATGGCCACCTTCTATAGTTTCGTAATATAAAAAAGGATGCTTCATATCGTCCATTTTAGCAGCCATTTTACGAGCATGACCAGGATGAACTCTATCATCTTTAGTTGAGGTAACAAAAAACACTTCGGGATACTTCTTCTCTTTAAAAACATTATGATATGGCGAGTATTTTTTGATATATTCCCATTCTTTAGGGATATCTGGATTTCCATATTCTCCAATCCAACTAGCACCAGCTAATAGTTTTGTATAACGTTTCATATCTAGTAAAGGAGCGCCAATTACAACAGCGTTAAACAAATCTGGTCTTTGTGTAAAAAGAACACCTGCCAATAACCCCCCATTACTCCATCCAAAAGCACCAAGATGCTTCGGTGATGTAATTTTTTTATTAATTACATCTTCACTAACGGCATAAAAATCATCATAACAATTTTGTTTCTTCTCTTTCATACCACCATGATGCCACGAAGGACCAAATTCTCCACCTCCTCTAATATTTGCTAATACATAAACACCACCTTGTTCTAACCAACCTAAACCAGTTGTATAACTGTAGTTTGGCTGTTGTGAAGAGTTAAATCCACCATATGCATATATCAATGTAGGGTTTTTTCCGTCTAGCTTGAGATCTTTTTTATGCACTATGAAATACGGAATTAAGGTTTTGTCCTTAGAAGTTGCCATATATTGATTGACAACTAAATCCTTTGCGTTGAAGGCATCTTCTAATTTTCTTGTAATTTCTACTGTCTGTTCATTAGCATGATACAAAGTTCTCGGAGAGATAAAATTGCTGTATTGATAAAAATAGTCGTTAGATTCATTATTAGAAGAAATTAAATGAATACTTCCAAATTCAGGTGCTTTTATAGGCTCTGAAATCCATTTGTTGTTTAGAAAGCTGTATTTAATCAATTTGTTTTTAACGTTCTCCATTGAATTTACAACAATAAAATCTTTAGATTCGTTCATAGTAACAAAACTTGACTTTTTATTAGGCTGGTAGATAGTTTTAATATCTAATTTTCCTTCCACATTTTTATTAAAATCATAACTCACTAAAGTTCCTTTTTTATAAGAAGTATTGTTTACTTTCCAATCAGACTGTAAAGAAAGTATCACATGTCCTTTATGAAAACCAACAGTTTCTGCGTCTTTAGGTTGTTTTAAGATTGTTAAGTTATCATTGTTTAGATAGTGAATCTCCGCATTATAAAAGGCTTTTGAATTATATATAAAAGGATATTGCTTCTTATCAGTGTAAAATGAGAAAGGAAAAGCGCCCACGCTTTTTTTATCTGTTTCAAAAATTAATTTAGCTTTATCTATTGACTCTCCTCTTTTTAAGAGTTTTACTTGTCTTGGGTAGCCAGAATTGGTCATAGTTCCTTCGCCAAAATTTCTAGCTACCAAAACGTTATTTTTATCTATCCAAGCAACACCACCTTTACTTTCAGGAAAAAAAAGGCCACCTTTAACAAACTGCTTGGTTTCAGTGTTAAATTCTCTAATCTCGTTTTTATCTGTTCCGCCATCAGAAAGTGCAACAAAACAGACGATGTTGTTTGGCTCTAACCAAGTAGCTCCATCAAAAACCCATTTTTTATTCTCTTTTTTTGATAGTTTATCAATGTCTAGAACAGTTTCCCAATTTGTTTTTTTTTGAATAAAATCGGTCTTTGTCATTCGTCGCCATAAACCTCTTTGATTAGCTTCATCTTTCCATAAATTGTATACATAGTCTCCCACCATATCAGGGTAGGCTATTTTATCCTTATTATTGGCTGCTTTAAGATATTTTTGTCGAAGAGGATCATATAAAGGGTGTGAAGCAATTACTTTTTCTGATAATTCATTTTTTGTCTTTACCCAATCTAATGATTTTTTACTTTCAATTTCTTCAAGCCAAAGGTATTGGTCATCTATATCTTTGGCTTGTGAATGACATACAAGATTACCAAATAGTAGTATTACAATTGGTAATAAGAAAAGCTGTTTAGTTTTCATATTTCAAGAATTTGTTGTTAATATTTATGTACGGTGTTGGGGGGAACTAATTGTTTTTTATATAGGGAATTGTTCTAAAGGATTAGTAAAACACATAAGTTATCCTATATAAATAACATCACGATATCTTTAACCTAGTTAGGGTGTAGATTTAAAATGACCACTATGATATTGATTATAAGGTTTTTGAGGAGTACATAAAGATACTATAATTTTTTTCAAAATTGAGATGTGGAGCAAAACAAATACAATCAAGCATTATGACT
>Ga0209292_1001727_pt1 | contig 26349 bp, 28 predicted proteins | sample GOMGulsemesocosm_2_FD_184634 | JGI IMG/M metagenome (GOLD analysis project Ga0209292, IMG submission 184634) | Methane-oxidizing microbial communities from mesocosms in the Gulf of Mexico - GOM9C Gulf of Mexico (SPAdes) (version 2) | ecosystem: Environmental > Aquatic > Marine > Cold seeps... | reverse complement strand
ACTACCTGTGAGCGATCACCTGGGTGGCCAATGCCAAGACGCAGGCGTTTAAACTCACGGGTGCTGAGGTGACTGATGATGTCGCGTAAACCATTGTGGCCACCGTGACCGCCGTCCTGTTTAAAACGGGCTGTACCGGGTGGAATATCCAGTTCGTCATGCGCAACGAGAATGGCGTCGACAGGGATTTTGTAGAAATTGGCGATGGCAGCGACTGATTGGCCACTTCTATTCATGAAAGTAGTGGGTATCAGGCAGTGGCAGTCGTTATTGCCAAGACGGATTTTGGCGTGTAGGCCAAAGAACTTTTTGTCGGGCTTTAGGTCGCCGTGGTTGGCAGATACTAAGGCCGAAACGAATTCGGCCCCGGCATTATGACGGGTTTGCTCATATTGTTGGCCGGGGTTTCCCAAGCCAATAATAAGTTGCACAGAACCTGTCATACTACCGGGGCCGAAAGGAAGCCGTGAGGCTTATTCTTCGCCAGCGTCGTTAGAATCGCTCTGGTTAGCGGCTTCTGGAGCTGCAGGTGCTTCTGGAGCGCCTTCTTCTGTCTCTTCAGCAACAACTTTAGGTGCGTGGATTGCAACAACAGGCAGGTCGTGCTCGTGCTCATCGCCACCGTGAGAGAAGGCCGCCAGAGTAACGCCTTTAGGCAGTTTCAGATCAGACAGGTGGATGATCTGGTCGATTTCAACATCAGTCATGTCAATGTCGATAGACTCGGGCAGGTCGCCTGGCAGACAGCTGATTTCAACGTCAGTCATGTTGTGGGATACAACGCCGCCATCAAGCTTGATACCTTTACATACATCTTCGTTAACAAAGTGCAGAGGTACGTTAACGTGAATCGCTACGTCTTTGCTTACGCGCAGGAAATCAACGTGCATGATCACAGGCTTAGCCGGGTGACGTTGCATATCCTTAACGATTACAGATTCTTCGCTGCCATCGATGTTCAGCTCGATGATGTGTGCGAAAAATGCTTCGTTTTCTGTCGCTTTGGCGATATCTTTGTGTGCCAGAGTGATGTTTTGTGGGGCTTTTTCGCCACCGTAAACGATCGCGGGAATGTTACTTTCAAGACGACGCAGGCGGCGGCTCGAACCTTTCCCCAAATCGTCTCGTACTTGTGCGTTTAATGAAAATTCGTTAGACATTGTTACTTCCTCGATTAACTTCTCTAGTAAATGCCCCGTTTTTTCGACCAAAAATCGGGGGCTTGGTATGCGCTGGTGTCAGTAATTATTCCTGAAACAGGGCGCTGATTGATTCGGCATTACGTACGCGTCGAATAGACTCGGCCAGTAGTGCGGAAATCGAAAGCTGATGAATGCGTGAACACTGGGATGCCGCTTCAGACAGCGGAATGGTGTCGGTAACGACCAGTTGATCAAGTGTTGAGTTGGTGATGTTGTCGATGGCGGCACCGGACAGTACGGCGTGAGTACAATAAGCCACTACTTTAGTAGCGCCTTTTGCCTTTAGTGCGTCGGCTGCTTTGCAGAGCGTGCCAGCCGTATCAACCATATCATCGATCAGAATGCAGGTCTTGCCGTCGATCTCACCGATAATGTTCATCACCTCTGAAACGTTGGCTTTAGGGCGACGTTTGTCGATGATAGCCAGGTCACAGTTTAATTGTTTTGCCAGTGCACGGGCGCGAACTACGCCGCCGATGTCTGGTGATACCACAACCACGTCTTCATAACGCTGGCGGGTAATGTGTTCGAGTAATACCGGTGAGCCGTAAATGTTATCAACAGGGCAGTTGAAGAAGCCCTGGATTTGGTCGGCGTGTAGATCAACCGTTAATACGCGGTCGATGCCAACCGTGTCCATCATCATCGCCACAACTTTAGCCGTAATAGGTACGCGAACAGAGCGTACGCGGCGGTCTTGGCGAGCGTAACCAAAATAAGGCACAACGGCGGTGATGCTGGCAGCAGAAGCACGGCGAACCGCGTCAATCATAACCAGTAGTTCCATCAGGTTGTCGTTGGTTGGTGCACAGGTGGATTGGATGATGAAAACATCCTTGCCGCGCACGTGATCCTTGATTTCAGCGGAGGTTTCGCCATCGCTGAACTGGGAAACATTGGCATTGCCCAGAGACATGGACAGGTGTTTGACGACTTTTTTGGCAAGCTCGGGATTCGCGTTGCCGGTGAAAATAGTTAAATTTGCAGCCACGCCGAGATACCTTTGGATGATGAATTACGAATCAGAAGAAATGGCTGGGGTGGGAGGATTCGAACCTCCGAGTGCTGATACCAAAAACCAGTGCCTTAACCACTTGGCCACACCCCAACATCAATCATTTGCTACCACTACTTGATAGTAGTGAGCTTTGCTGTTCTATGCAGTAGGGAAATATTCTTCCCTCGTGCAATAAAGCCTTGCAGAGTGCCTGGCCGTTGATCCAAAACCTGTTGTGCTTGGTCCTGAGTCTCGAAGCTAGCAAATATGCTTGCCCCCGTTCCAGTCATCTTCGCTACAGCGAACTGGTTAAGCCAAATTAAAGCCTGCTTAACCTGCGGGTAGAGCGTTGAAACTACTGCTTGGCAGTCGTTCCTTCCGTCCCCCTTCAAAGCGGCCGCTATTGTGATGGCTGACGTGTTCCGTGTCAATTCCTTATGTGAAAAAATTTCAGCTGTTGAGACATGGCAGTCTGGGGTTAAAACAAGGTACCAGGATTCAGGCAGAGTGACGGCTGTAAGCTGTTCGCCAACGCCTTCTGCCCACGCCGCATAACCGCGTATAAATACAGGGACATCGGCGCCTAGTTGCAAGCCAAAACCAGCTAGTTCGGCCAGTTCAAAATTTAGATTCCAGAGTTGATTCAGAGCGATCAGCGTGGTGGCTGCGTCGGAACTGCCACCACCCAAGCCGGCCCCCATGGGTAATGTTTTTTCCAGTTCGATGCGTGCGCCTTGCTGGCACTTACTGTGTTGCTGTAATAATCGAGCGGCACGATAAATCAGGTTGTCTTCATTAGGTATGTCGGACAAGTCGCTGATCACTACAATCTCAGGTGTGGACATGATGTCAAAGTGTAGCTGGTCGCCATAATCAAGAAATTGAAACAGGGTTTGCAGGTTATGATAACCGTCATCTCGGCGGCCCGTTATATGCAGCATGAGATTAAGTTTTGCCGGTGCAGGCAGGGTTAGTATGGACATTGTCGTTTTCGGTCGGATAAAGGTTATTTGCTGGAAATAGCGGGCTCTGGTTTCAGATCCCAGCGTTTGATCAGCAGAGTGAGGGTGATATCGTCCTGCTGAAGGCGGATTTTACCCGGTAATGTCTGAGATTCAAATGGCTGGTAGCGACTGAAATTAACCCGCCAGCCCGCTTGAATAAGGTTTTCCAATAATCCCAGGTCGTTGAGTTGATAGCTAGCCGTTGAATTGGGGGCGGGCATGCCCTTGATCCAGTAATTGAGCATATAGACGGGCAGTGACCAGCCCAGCTCTTGCTGTAGTAGTTGGCTCGGGGAATTGGTGATGTAGCTGCCCTGGCCAGCGATATCGAGCTGTACTTCGGCATTGTCACCGATAAGCGTGGCAACACTTTGACCAAGCAAATTGGTAACACGAATATCAAATTGCTGCTCCTGTTGATGCCAGTTAAAGCGTGCGCTATTGCTTTGTTCTGGTGTGCGAACCCCCAGTTTCCCCATGATGTCCCAATGAGTTAACTCGGCTAACTGCAGTTGATGTTGTGGCCAGTTTGGTTGTAATGATGGAGGTTGCTGAAGTGGCGCGCAGGCAGCCATCAAAAACAGTGTGACTACCAGTGCTGAGCGAGCTGACATAAAAACGGATATTAAGTGAGGCATTAATTTTTGATAGCAGGATTGACGAGGTTAGGGCTTAGGCGCTCGATAACCCGCTTTAGGATGAGGCTGTCGGGAGTCTCTCGCAGAGCTTCCCTCCAGATTTTATGGGCGCGTTGTTCTTGCCCCGTTGTCCATAGCGCTTCGCCAAGGTGAGCGGCGACTTCGTGGTCGGGGAAAGCGGCCATTGCTTGCTCTAGTAGTTTGATTGCTTGCTCATAATTACCAAGACGGAATTGCGCCCAGCCCAGACTGTCAGTGATGGCTGGATCGTCTGGTTTTAGTTCCTTGGCACGGGTGATCAAGGCAAGCGCTTCCTGGTAACGGGTCGTGCGGTCCGCTAGCGTATATCCTAATGCATTAAGTACCATGGCATTGTCGGGCTCCTGCGTAAGAATGGCGCGTAGATCATTCTCCATTGCGACTAAATCGTTTATTTTTTCGGTGATCATGGCGCGTGTATAAAGCAGGTTGATATCGCCAGGTGACGACTCTAGTGCGCGGTTTAACAGGGTGAGAGCTGTTTCGATATGGCCTTGTTCGGAAAGTAGCTCGGCTTCAACAATGGACAAATTGTTGCTGTGTTCAGCGTTCTTTTGGCGAGCTTCAGCAAAAGCTGTACGCAGCAAGGCTAACTGATCCTGCTGTAGAAGCAGGGTGCCAAGCTGATGATAGGCTGGCAGCATACGGTTGCCGCCCTGAACTTGCTGATAATAGTTGATGGCTGCTTGTGTCTCGCCAAGCTTTTGGGACGATTGGCCGAGGTAGTAATAGGCATTGTTAGCCATGCGTGGCACTTTAGTCAGTTCTTTGAGAAGCTGATCACCTACTTTTGTGTCGCCGTTCTCGAGACTCAAAAGTGCCAATGTCAGTTTTAACTGATTGTCGTGAGGGTACTGTTCTAGAAGGATCGCAAATTGTTGTTGAGCTTTGACTAGTCGCTTGGCATCCACCAGCATTTGAGCATAAAGCACCCGTAAGGGACGGCTTTTGGGGTAAGTTTTCGAACCATTATTGAGGTCAGTCAGTGCTTTGTCCGTATTGCCCAGCTGGTGATTGAGTTTGGCTGTTAGTGACAGGCTGCGAGGGTCAGGTTGGTTTTTATAAAGGCGGTTGGCGTGTTGCAGGGCTTCTTCGCTGCGGCCATTAAGCTGTAATAATATTGATTGGCTTAATAGCAGTTGAGGATTATTTGGGTATAAGTCCAGAAGGCGGTTCAATTGCTCAATTAGCTCGTTCCGCTGTGCAGGTGTCAGCGACTGGCTGTTGGCTGTTAATGTCTCGAAACTGGCTTCGCCGTTGCTGGCAAGCAGTTCTTCTAAAAGTTGTACCGCCTGTTTAAGCTTCTGACTGACGATTAGTTGGCCGGCAAGCACTTGTTTGGCTCGAGGATTATTTGGTGCGGACTGATGCCAAAGTTCGGCAGCGGTCAGTGCTGCTTTATGGGCTTTCAGAGAGATGGCGATTTGGGTGGCGCGTTCGGCAAGGCCCGGGTCACCGGTTTTCTTGGCGGCTGAGAGATAGTTGCCAAGCAGAATGTCATAGCGGTTACGCTGGCCAGCCATCTCGGCGACTAGCAAACTATAAAGAATGTCCGGTTCCAGGTTGGCGGCTGGTAATGGCGCTGCTTTTTCTGCTTTAACCACTGGAGTGTCTGTTGACGGGCTTTGCAGGCTTGCGCAGCCGCTAAGCAGGAGCGTGGTGGCTGTAATCAGGGTGAGGGTTTTTTTGAGCATACGGCCATTCTATACCAGCGACAGGAAACTTACAGTGTAGACCAGTCGCATTTGCTTTTGTTGCGTCGAGGGGGCTTTATATGCGGGGTTTGATGCAGCTCAAGTTGGGGCGTTGATCTGCTGTGATATTTCATTAAAATAATTGTCGTATTTAAGGTAACCCCTTATTAATACCGGGTTTTATGTCTGGTTTTTGCTGAAGGCAAACAGTAATCGTTTGGGTGTAAAGCGGAGCAGAGAAATGTTGGAACAGGTGCTTAAAGAAACTATTCGAGTTGGTCAGTTGCGATTGCTGATGCCCGATGGCAACGAGCATGCTTTTGGTGAGGAACATCCTGATCTCGGTGAGGTTGTCTGGCGTATAAACAACCCCAAAGTATCGGCGCGGCTGTTGCAAAATGGCGAGTTTGAACTTGGTGAGACCTACATGGAAAGGGGGTGGGACCTGCTCAAGGGCAGCATGGCTGATCTGATAAACCTGCTGAATATTAATTTCGGGGAAGAGCCCCCTGGCGTGATCAAGAAGGCCCTTGGTCGCACGCTCAAGCAGTGGAATAATCTCAGCAAAAGCTTGAGCAATGTCTCTACCCACTATGATCTCGACGAAACGTTGTTTCGTGCTTTTCTTGATGAGGATATGCATTACTCCTGTGCCTACTATCAAAGTGCGGAGGATGACCTAGAAACAGCTCAACAGAATAAATGCCGTCATATTATGAATAAACTCTGTCTGGAGCCGGGGCAGTCACTACTGGATATTGGTTCTGGCTGGGGTAGTTTAAGTATGTATATGGCCCGCAATAATGAAGGTGTTAGAACTCAGGGCGTCACTCTATCCAAAGAGCAGCTGCGTGTAGCAACGGCGCGGGCCGATCAACAAGGGCTGGCAGATCGCGTTAAATTTGATTTGCAGGATTATCGCCGCCACACAGGACAATATGATCGTATTGTGTCGGTGGGTATGTTTGAGCACGTTGGGCGGCCCTATTTTGAAGCCTTCTTTCGTAAGTTGGATGATTTGTTGGGCGATGACGGTGTGGTTTTATTACATACCATCGGGCGTAGTGGTAAACCGAGCGTGACGAATCCCTGGATTACAAAATATATTTTCCCGGGAGGTTACGTGCCTGCGCTATCAGAAATGGTTGCAGCGGTTGAGAAGTCTGGCCTGCTGATAAACGATATTGAAATCCTGCGTTTCCATTATGCGGATACGTTAGCGGCTTGGGCTGAACGTTTTTCTGAGCACCGTGAGCAGTTTGTTGAGAGTAAAGGTGAAACATTCTGCCGCATGTGGGAGATGTACCTTGGCATGTGTGAAGCGGCTTTCCGTAGCTCTGATTTGGTGGTTTATCAGGTGCAATTGACAAAATCTAAGGCTGTTGTCCCAGATATACGTGATTATTTGTATCAAAACGACTGAAAATCATTATATAGATAGCCTCTAAGGCCTGCATTTTTATATAATTTGCCGTTTTTGGGTGGTTCGGCTCTTTGGCTTCGGATTATCTTGGGTTTTCACTGTAGGTAAATTTCATCTCGAGCACTTCATGGGGCTGTTAGCACTAGGCATAAATCATAAGACTGCACCGGTTACTGTCCGTGAGCAGGTGGCGTTTGCGCCTGAAGATATGGCCAATGTTTTGCGGCAGGCTTGTTCTGCTCTGCATATACAGGAAATGGCAATTCTGTCGACTTGTAACCGCACCGAGCTTTACTGCGTCACCGAAATTAAGGGTAGCCGCGACGTGTTGGAGTGGTTGGGTAGTCATCACGGCCTGTGTCCCGATGAGTTGGAGCGTTGTAGCTACGCCTACTGGGACCTAGAAGGCATCAGACACATGATGCGCGTTGCCAGTGGACTTGATTCCATGGTGTTAGGTGAACCGCAGATTTTTGGGCAGATAAAATCCGCCTACGCTGTCGCACGAGATGCTAAAACCATCGGCGGTTATCTGGAGAAACTGTTCCAGAGTACATTCTCAGTAGCTAAGCAGGTACGAACCGAAACAGCGATTGGCGAAAACCCTGTTTCTGTCGCCTATGCGGCGGTAAGTCTGGCGCAACATATTTTTGCCGACATGAGTCGTAGCAAGGCACTGTTGATTGGCGCCGGTAAAACCATTGACCTGGTCGCACGCCATTTGCAGCAAAACGGTGTGACGGATATGGTTGTTGCTAATCGTACTTTACAGCGTGCTGAGGAACTGGCTGCTAACTTTGGTGCCCAGGCGGTGTTGCTGTCAGATATTCCTGAGCAGCTGCAGGATGCCGATATTGTTATTGCCTCTACCGCTAGTCAGTTGCCGATTCTAGGTAAGGGCGCTGTAGAGCGAGCACTGAAAAAACGTAAACATCGTCCCATGTATATGGTGGATATTGCTGTGCCGCGTGATATCGAACCCGAAGTGGGCGAGCTATCCGATGTCTATTTGTACTCCGTTGATGACCTAAAGCAAGTTATCGATGAAAACCTGAAGTCGCGCCAGAGTGCTGCGCTGGAAGCCGAAAGTTTTGTAGAGCAGGGCGCGATGAATATGGTGCGCGAAGTGCGGGCGCTGGATGCGGTTTCTACGGTGCGGGCTTATCGTGCTCAGTCCGACAATATTCGTGAACAGGAGTTGAATCGGGCGTTGAAGCAGTTACAGAACGGGCAGGATCCACAAAAAGTGATTGCACACTTTGCCCGTTCATTGACCAATAAGTTGGTTCACACACCCTGTATTCAAATGAAAAAAGCCTCTTCTGAGGGGCGTGTTGAAGTGATGGATTGGGCGCAGGAATTGTTCGGGCTGAACGAAAGCCAAAAAGACGACGAAGATAATTAAACGAGATTGCAATGAAAGTATCAATTTTAACCAAGTTGGATCACCTCAAGGATCGCTACGAAGAGCTGGCGGCGTTAATGAGTGATCCAGAAGTTATCTCTGATCAGAATATGTTTCGCGATTACTCCAAAGAATACGCTGAAATTGAGCCGGTAGTGCAGACGTTTACTGAGTACCAGGAGATACAGGGCGACATGGAGGAGGCGCAGCTGTTATTAACGGATGATGATCAGGAAATGCGCGCCATGGGGGAAGAGGAGGTCAGGGCGGCCAAGGAAAGTATGGAGACTCTGAGCCTGGATCTGCAAAAGCTACTGTTGCCCAAAGATCCAAATGATGCCAGCAATACCTTTCTTGAGATTCGTGCCGGAACCGGTGGTGATGAAGCAGCTATTTTTGTGGGTGACTTGTTCCGTATGTACTCAAAGTACGCAGAAGACAGAGGCTGGCAGCTGGAAATTGTCAATGAAAACCGTGGCGACCATGGTGGTTATAAAGAAATTATCAGCCGAGTGATTGGTCGTGATGTGTATGCTTACCTGAAGTTTGAGTCGGGTGTGCACCGTGTGCAACGTGTGCCAGAAACTGAGTCGCAAGGTCGTGTACATACCTCCGCTTGTACAGTAGCCGTACTGCCGGAAGCGGATGAAGTGGATGCCATTGAAATTAATAAGGCGGATCTGCGGGTTGATACTTTCCGCGCCTCCGGTGCCGGTGGTCAGCACGTTAACAAAACCGACTCGGCGATTCGTTTGACTCACCTTCCATCCGGTGTGGTGGTTGAATGTCAGGATGAGCGTTCGCAGCATAAAAACCGCGCTCGCGCCATGTCGCTATTGCAGGCTAGATTGTTGAGCAGTGCGCAGGAAAAACAGCATTCTGAAGAAGCTGATGCACGCCGTAGTCTGGTGGGGTCTGGAGATCGCTCCGAACGTATTCGTACCTATAACTACCCGCAGGGCCGGGTTACTGATCACCGCATTAATCTGACGCTCTACAAATTGCCGGAAATTATGGAAGGCGATATGGCTAGCGTGATTGAAGCGCTAATCAATGAGCATCAGGCAACGCTGCTGGCATCGCTGTCTGATAACGAATAGACGATTAATAAAACCCCATGTCTTCCTCGATCGGAGGATTGCTGGATTCCTTAACGCAGCAATTCTCTACGGTTTCCGATTCTGCTCGCGTAGATGCCGAAGTACTGTTGTGCTTCGTCTCTCAGAAAAATAGAACTTGGCTTTATACCTGGCCCGAGCGGGAGCTTACCGAACCACAAAGCCTGCAGTTACAGCCACTGGTTAAACGCCGCTTGCTGGGCGAGCCAGTGGCCTACCTGACGGGGCAGCGTGAATTCTGGTCGCTAACGCTGCAGGTTTCCTCCGATACCCTGATTCCTCGCCCTGATACAGAGCTGTTAGTTGAGGTTGCGCTTGAGCTGTTTTCTGATCGAAGCCACGAAAAACTCAATATTGTTGATCTTGGCACCGGCACCGGTGCTATTGCTTTGGCGGTTGCCAGTGAACAGCCGAATTGGCAAATTATAGGTCTGGATCGAATTCCTGCAGCCGTACAGTTGGCTCAGCGCAATCAACAACAACTACAAATCCCCAATGCCAGTTTTCTTGAAAGTGACTGGTTCAGTTCGCTCGAAAAGCAGCGTTTTGACCTGATTGTTAGCAATCCTCCTTATATAGAGCAGCAAGACCCTCACCTGAAGCAGGGTGATGTGCGTTTTGAGCCACGCTCCGCTTTAGTGGCCAAGGGTGATGGCCTGCTGGATATTAAGAAAATTATCGACCAGGCGCCGGGTTATCTTGTTGAGCAGGGTTGGTTGTTGTTTGAGCATGGCTATCAGCAGGCGGATGCGGTTCGCAACCTGTTAAACGAAAGAGGTTTTGTTGCGGTGCAAACCCGTAGTGACCTGGCCGGACATGAGCGTGCTACCTTAGGGCAGTGGTCGACAGGCTAAACTAATCTTTGTTATTCCGAAGGAGTGAGGCGAATGAGAGGCTGCGTGTTAGGCTTGATTAGATTTCTCTTGCTGCTTGAAATGACAGCAGGTTTGTTTAAATTGCGATTGGCTTGAATAAGGCGCAAAATTTAAGTCTGTTTGGATGGTTTATAACCGTTCAGGAGCCGATTATGGATACTACCCCGCATACCTTCGCCACGCTGTTTTCAATAGCTGGGTCTGCCCAGTGATAATCAATCGATAGAAGGCTTTATTGCTACTCATGCACCGCTTGATCCTGTCACGCGATTGGCTGATGCCAGTTTTTGGTCAAGCGGGCAGGCGGCTTTTATTAGTGAGGCGCTAAGTTCTGATTCAGATTGGGCAGAAATTGTTGATCAGTTGAATGCCTGCTTACGACCGTAAACAGGCTATACCGGTTACTTACAAATCCAGAAGGTTGCCGTAGGGCAGGAATTTGTTGTCGGTATTGTCTTTAATCCAGGCGATCAATTCCGCATTGGGAAAGGCTCCGCGCTTTTTCAATTCACGGCATAACCAGATAACAGGTGACTTGCTGCCTGCTTCCCAGCCGGGAAGTTGTGCTTCTGCGATTGTGAAAAAACGTACCAGATGCACAATCGTGTGTTGCTCCAAGTCAGGCGAAATCTTAAACCACTCTTCCTTGTGTTGCTTCATCAAGTGGCGGTGATCGGAAATTTCGTCGCTGCTCAGTGCCTGAGAAAGTTGGTCCAATTGGCCGTTGTGGCTGATTTTTGCTAGACGCATTAGCGCATCAAGATCAATGTTTGCGGTATTGTCGACGTCGTTTTTTTGGTTTGGATCCCAGGTGTCTACAGTTGTCATCGTGTTCTCAGGTTACATATATGATTCGGTGAGCTCCGATTTTACACGGAAGTTGCGATCTTATGAAACCGTAAGTACGAATTACCAGGATCGGAGTTGCTGCTTGGAGCGAGTGTTGGTGGGACGAGCAATTAGGCCGTTTTGAGTCATAAATACTTTGAATTGAGCTTGATCCCTCATGGGTAAAAACACAGCGCTGCCGTAATACGCGTCAATGAGGGGCAGCAGTTGCGGATAGCGCCTGACAAGTTGCCAGACATCGAGACCTGGGTCGGCATTGAGCTCGTGGGTAGTGGCTGGTTTGCTATTGCTTTGTTCTACCGATGCATAGCGGCCGGCTAAACGGTGCAATTTGTAGTGGGCATTAAAACCCATCAGGTTGGCGTAGCCGTGCCACTTCAAAACTTTGGCATCAAGTTGCCATTCATCACCGTTAATTTCAAATTCCTGCTGGCGGTTCTCTTTTAGAAAAGTGACGGTGGCTAGGTATTTTTGTGGGGCTAACTGGCGGAAGGTTAATTCTGCGATAGGTTCTTCATAGGTGAGCCGGCCATAACTGGCAACGTTAATAATAATGGCAATTAATAATACACCAATGGCGCATAACAGGCTGCCGCAACAGCTTAGGCTACACCCCTTAAGCACACGAAATTTACAGCAGTGTTTGAAGCCGCGCAGAGCTAGCCACAGGCCGGTGGCGCTGAGAACCATAAAAATAATCAGTAAAATAGAGGCTGGTAGCAGGCTGCTGAAATCAGAGGCGGTTGTCATATCGCATATAAGTATAGGCTATCGAGATCTTTGTACGATTGTTCTTTTGTCTTCTGGCGGCGTTTGCTTAAAGCGCCTGCTGTTGGAAAAACGTACTCAATCGGTCATTTATAAACATAAACTTCCTCATTTCGTGCGTTTTTTCCTTGTCAGCAAATAAAATTTCGGCTCGTGCAAAGGTCTCTATAGAGTGATTTGCTTGTGACAGCTTATTTGCTGGGCTCTTTATTGGGGAAGATAATCTGAATTTTTGCGCCGCCGAGTTCTGAGTTTTTTATGTTCAGTTGAGCTTGGTAGCTGTTTAATATGTCCTGCGCTACCGTCAAGCCGATGCCCTGACCGGAGTGTTGGGTGTCGGCGCGGCTACCTCGTTGTAATACCGTCTGACGTTGTTGTTCGGGGATGCCAGCGCCATCATCATCAATATCAATTACCAGTTTCTTTTGGTCGTTGATAGTCGCGCTGATACAAACCTGCTGGTGGCAGGCTTTGAAGGCATTGTCGAGCAAGTTACCTAACACCTCCATTAAGTCACGCTCGTCGGCGCGCAGGCTGATGTCGTCACCGATTTTATTTTTACTGAGGACCTGTTTGTCGGCATAGACTTTATCGAGGGTGCGTAACAGCTTGTCGCTTAATGATGATAGTAGAATGGGCTGCATCGACAGAGTGTTGGCGACATTGGTTGCCTTACCGCTGGCGCGCTGCAGTTGATGGCTGACGATTTCATCCATGCGGCTGATCTGTTCGTCGAGATTCTTATTGTAGTCGGCGCTGTGTCCGGCCTTATCGTAGGGGGGGCTGCTCAGGCCGCGTAAAATGGTCAGCGGTGTTTTCAGGCTGTGAGCAAGGTCGGCGAGAGTGTTTCTGTAGCGTTGACGTTGGCGGCGTTCATTATCGATCAGCACATTCAGGTTGTGGGTGACGTTTTCGAGCTCGGTGGGATATTCACCACTGAGCTGTTCCTGCTGGCCTGTTTCTATGGCGTGTAGTTCGTGGGCAAGATTGCGTAATGGTTTGAGCCCCCAGCGCATAATGGCGCCCTGTATCAGCAATAATATGATGCCAACAGCGCTGAGCCAGCGCCACAGTGATGTTCTGAATTCACTCATTTCGGCGATAATGGGTTTGGCGCTTTGTAGTAGGTGAATGTGGTATTGGCGTTCTTCGCCGTTTTCTAGTTCCCAGATAATGCCGTAGTTAAGTTGGTAATAATCGCTGTTGTTGTCTGGTTGGTTGAATTGAAAGCGGCCAGTTTGAGTGGTCTTAGTTGGTAATGAATCTAGGGTGATGGCGGAGGGGGAGCGCCACAGCTCTTTCTTTTTCTGATTATTGATGACAGCGTAAAGGCCGGATTCTATGCGGTTAAATAACGGGTCTTGTAATAGGGCAGGCATCACAAGTTCGGTTTGTTCTGCGTCGGTGTCGGCCAGCAGGGCGTAAATGTTTGCCTTGAGTTTTTCTTCCAGTCCGGTTTCTACGCTGTTGCGAAAGGCTTGATTCAGTGCGTAGCCGCTTAAGCCCAGCGAAAGTGCGACAAATAACGTCAGAGATAACAGTAAGCGACTATTAATAGAGCGAAAGATCACGCGCTGGTTTCGTTTAGAGCCAGGCGGTAACCGCGACCACGTAGCGTTTCAATAGGGTTGGCAATGTTTTCGGGGTCGAGCTTTTTACGTAGACGCCCGATAAAAACTTCGATGACATTACTGTCGCGGTCATAGTCCTGTGCGTAGATGTGTTCTGTGAGCTCGGTTTTAGAAATTACCTTTTGCGGGTTCAGCATAAGGTATTCCAGCACCTTATATTCGTAGGCGGTGAGGAAGATTGGTAAGTCGCGGGACAGTACCTGCTGGGTGCAGGTGTTGAGTAATAAATACCCCAATTTTATGGCGGAGTCGGCTTTGCCTGCAGCGCGGCGAATGAGTGCGTTTAACCGTGCCAGTAACTCCTCCATGTGGAAGGGTTTGACCAAATAGTCATCGGCGCCAGCTTCGAGTCCCTCGACCTTGTCCTGCCAGTTGCCACGCGCGGTGAGAATTAGAATAGGCACATTACGGTTGTTTTCTCGCAGGCGACGAATAAGGTCAATGCCATCGATTTTTGGCAGGCCGAGGTCAATGATGGCGATGTCGTAATTAAATTCATTGCCGTAATAAAGCCCCTCTTCGCCATCGCTGGCCTGGTCAAGGCTGTAGCCGCATTGGCTGAGCGTGTCTGCCAATTGTTGCTGGAGCTGGACTTCGTCTTCAACGATAAGTGCGCGCATGACTATTTACAGTTGTTGGGAGTGAAGGGCTAGCGGCGTTTAGCGTTAACACGCAGCGTTTTGATACGGCCCTGATCGGTCAGCACTTTGATCTTATAAAAGGCCTGTTGTTCCTGCTGAATCAGTTTTGCAGATAAGATTTTGCCGTCAGTACGTTGTCTGGCAATGTCGATGGCTTGGGCCTTGCTGATATAATTCTGCTCGGCAAGTAATAACCATTGGTTTTTGGATTTATTGCTAAAACGGTCATTAAAGTTCTGCGTGTAGCTCCCATCATAAAAGCTGTTACGGATGACATCCTCATGCAGGTGCTCAATATCGCCAGACTGTGCCGAAGCGTTCAGGCTGCCGAGTAGTAAGCAGGTTGTAATCAGATGTTTGAAGGGCATGGTGCTTTCTCGGATGTTGGCTCTTGTTTGTTTTAGGCAGTTTAGCGTTAAAACGATAGAGCGTCGAATGCTCCGGTTTGGCTTGGGTAGCGTTGTTAGTAGGGGGTGGGCGAGGCGCCAATGGGGCAGCCCGCTCACAAATTTAACCTCTAACTGTCTTAATAACCTTTAACCGGGGTCACAGTTACGCGCACTTTAATGCGGTCACCAGGATGGCTCTGCATTCGGGTGTGGTAAATGTTGCCGTGGTATTTGTAGCTCACGTGATAACCAGTGATGCGTTCCTCTTGATGATAATTTTGATAGGTTTCGCAGCGCTGTTCGGTGGTGTAATACTGGTGCCCCGGGCCTGCTGATTTGCGACCAATATCACGACCAATATCACGACCAATAGAGCCGCCCAGTACAGAGCCAACCAAAATTCCGCCATTGCGAGCATCGTTGTTGTTACCGAGCTCGTTACCAATTAATCCGCCTACGATGGCGCCAACAATTGTAGGTGTTGCTGAGCGCTGCTTGGCTGGTTGGTAGTGTGATACTTGCTCCTGCCAGCATTCTTGACGAGGGGTGTTGATGCGAATGTTTTTGGTGATTGGTTCTACGCTGACAACACGCGCATAGTCATGGTTGGCTTTGTGGCCTGCGAACGCAGCAGGGGGCATTAATGTTGTTGCCACGGTGATGGCGGAAAAAAAAGCGGTAATTTTTTTCGTTGTGTTTTTCATGAGTTTGACCTCGTTATATTCGGGCTGAGTTAATTCTTGTGTTAACAATACGAGGGTTAACCTGAATCAAACCTGAATCGGTTTAGAAAACAGTAAGTTTCTATTTTTACGGTGTATGGATGAAGGCCATATTTGCCAATTTAAAGGCTTGCGGGTAAAGTGCGTAGCCATTGTTACCAAAAGGACTTTCTTGCTCCATGACTCCGTTACAGCGTTACCAGCACGACCTTGATGAGGGCTCGTTGCAGCCTGATGCGGCACAGGCTGAAGCTGTGCAGCGTTTGCAGAAAGTGTATGACGAGTTGATGCGCAGTGCTCCGAATGATGGCGGCTCAATATTAAAGAAATTGTTCAAACGCCAGGAGTTGGTAGTTAACCCCAAGGGCTTATATTTCTGGGGTGGTGTGGGTCGCGGAAAGACCTATTTGATGGACGCCTTCTACGATAGTCTTCCTTTTGAGCAGAAGATGCGTGTGCACTTTCACCGTTTTATGCAAATGGCGCATCGTAAGCTTAAGGAGCTGTCTGGCCAGAAGAACCCTTTACAGGTGCTGGCTCGAGAAATGAAAGCCGATAATCGTGTCATCTGTTTCGATGAGTTTTTTGTTTCCGATATTACCGACGCTATGATTCTAGGCGGCTTGATGGAAGAGCTGTTTAGCCTTGGCGTAACGCTGGTGGCGACGTCCAATATTGTGCCAGATGATCTCTATAAGGATGGTTTGCAGCGTCAGCGGTTTCTGCCGGTGATTGAATTACTTAAACAGCACACCGATGTGTTAAATGTTGATGGCGGCGTGGATTATCGTTTGCGTGTGCTGGAGCGTGCCGAGATTTATCACTGCCCACTGGATGAAGGTGCGAATGAAAGTTTGATGAGCAGCTTTATGCAGCTGGCGCCGGATTTGGAAACCATCACCGTAGGTGAGCGGGTAGAAATTGAAGGGCGAGAATTGGCGACTGTACGTTGTGACGACGATATTGTCTGGTTTGAGTTTTCTGAATTATGCGACGGGCCACGCAGTCAGAACGATTATATTGAGATCGCCCGCCTGTACCACGCAGTATTGCTGAGTAACGTGCCCGTGCTGGGTGGTAGCAAGGACGATCAGGCGCGACGGTTTATTAATCTAGTGGATGAATTTTACGATCGCAACGTGAAGTTGATTATTTCCGCTGAGGCGCCGATTGTTGAGCTGTACTCGGGTGGGCGTTTGAATTTTGAATTTGAGCGCACACAAAGTCGCCTGCTGGAGATGCAGTCGCATGATTATCTGGCGCAGCCACACAAGCCTTAACGTACTGATAAATAAATTATATTTTGGCTTGTGTTGACTTTTATGTTCGCGTAAAATCCGCGCCTCACTGTAGGAATGGACAAAGACTAACTATTACATGAAAACATATACTGCAAAACCTCAAACTGTTACGCGCGACTGGTATGTCGTTGATGCGACCGATAAAACATTGGGTCGTTTGGCGACGGAGCTCGCTAGCCGTCTGCGTGGCAAGCATAAGCCTGAGTACACGCCCCATGTGGACACAGGTGATTACATTGTTGTTATCAATGCGGAAAAAATCCGCGTTACTGGTAAGAAAGCTACTGACAAGACGTATTACCGTCACACTGGCTTCCCTGGCGGCCTGAGATCAGCTTCATTTAATGAACTGATTGCAGCGGCACCTGAGCGTGTGATTGAACTCGCTGTCAAAGGTATGTTGCCTAGGAATCCTCTGGGTCGCGCGATGCGCAAAAAGCTGAAAGTTTATGCGGGTACTGATCACCCACATGCTGCGCAGCTGCCTGTAGCACTTGAACTTAACTAACCGGTAGGCGAAACAATATGTCAGCTACTCAATATTATGGTACTGGTCGTCGTAAGACATCTACGGCTCGTGTCTATCTGGTTCAAGGAACCGGTAAAATCACTGTTAACGGCGCTCCTCTTGATGAGTATTTTGGTCGTCCAACATCTCGCATGGTTGTTCGTCAGCCGTTGGAACTGACTGATAAGGTTGAAACCTTTGATGTTAACGTCTCTGTTAAAGGTGGCGGTAACTCAGGTCAGGCCGGTGCAATTCGTCACGGTATTACTCGTGCGTTGATGGCTTATGATGAGTCTCTGCGTCCGGATCTGCGTTCTGCGGGTTATGTGACACGTGATTCGCGTGAAGTTGAACGTAAGAAAGTGGGTCTGCGTAAAGCGCGTAAGAAGCCACAGTTCTCCAAGCGTTAATTATTTGGCTGCAGCAATGCAGTTCAAAAGAGCCCGTTATCGAAAGGTACCGGGCTTTTTTTTTGATTGGGTTGGACGCTTTACTTGTTCTATAACCTTGTAAGAAATGCTGGTTTTCTTTATTATCTGCGCCTGTCTTTTAAGCTGTAGAACAATAATATAAAGAGCCCATTTTTGCGTTCTCTATTTTGGTTGGGAGTAACCCTTTTATGACGAGCGATAACGTAAACGCCGGTCGGCGACGTTTCCTGATAGGTGCCACGTCAGCAATCGGTGGCGCAGGTGCTGTAGGCATCGCGGTACCTTTTGTTGCGTCTTGGACGCCAAGTGCTAAGGCGAAAGCTGCTGGTGCGCCGGTAAAATATAATCTGAGCAAGGTTGAACCTGGCGCTATGGTCACTGTTGAGTGGCGTGGCAAGCCGGTTTATATCCTGCGCAGAACGCCAGAAGTGTTGGCGACAATTGTGGCTAGTGAAGAGTTTTTGTCTGATCCAACTTCCGAGCGACCTCAACAACCGGAATACGCAAAGAACGAGTATCGCTCCATTAAGGACGAATACCTGATTGTGCTGGGTGTATGTACTCACCTGGGTTGTGCGCCTAAGCACAAGCCTGAGCCGGGTTCAGTCGTACCAGATTGGATTGGCGGTTTCTTCTGTCCGTGTCATGGTTCCAAATTTGATTTGGCTGGCCGTGTATATGCCGGTGTTCCTGCACCTGCCAACCTTCAGGTTCCACCACACCAGTATCTGACGGACACCGTTATAATTATTGGTGAAGATGGAGGCGCATCCTAATGAAGAAAATCTTGACGGGTACTCTGGACTGGGTTGATGAGCGCTTTCCGATTGTCTCGACCTGGGACAAGCACATGGCGAAATACTATGCGCCTAAAAACTTTAACTTCTGGTACATCTTCGGTGTGCTGTCGATGTTGGTGTTGGTTAACCAACTGCTGACAGGCGTTTGGTTGACCATGAGTTTTGATACCTCTGCTGAGGGCGCATTTGCCTCTGTTGAATACATCATGCGTGATGTGGAATACGGATGGTTGATTCGCTACATGCACTCTACCGGTGCGTCGGCCTTCTTTATTGTGGTTTATCTGCACATGTTCCGCGCTATGCTTTACGGTTCCTACCGTAAACCGCGTGAGCTGGTATGGCTGATTGGTATGGCTATTTACCTGGTGCTGATGGCTGAAGGCTTTATGGGTTACGTACTGCCTTGGGGTCAAATGTCCTATTGGGGCGCACAGGTAATTGTATCGCTATTTGGTGCAATCCCTGTTGTTGGTGACGCGTTGGTTGAGTGGATTCGTGGCGATTACCTGATTTCAGGTATTACGATGAACCGATTCTTCTCGCTGCATGTAATTGCGCTGCCGCTGGTATTGGTATGCTTGGTGTTCCTGCACATCGTTGCGTTGCACGAAGTAGGCTCTAACAATCCTGACGGTATCGAGATTAAGAAGAACAAAGATAAAAATGGCATCCCACGTGATGGCATTCCGTTCCACCCTTACTACACGGTGCATGATCTTTGGGGTATATCTGTATTCCTGTTTGTGTTCTGTACTGTGATTTTCTTCTTCCCTGAAATGGGCGGCTATTTCCTTGAGCACGCTAACTTCGAAGAAGCAAATAACCTGAAGACACCGGATCACATTGCACCGGTTTGGTACTTCACACCTTTCTACGCCATGTTGCGTGCGGTGACTTCACCGTTCCTGGGTCTGGATGCGAAATTCTGGGGCTTGGTAGTAATGGGTGGTGCGATTGCCATTCTGTTTGTATTGCCATGGCTGGATCGCAGTAAAGTTAAGTCGATTCGTTACAAAGGCTGGATCAGTAAAGCTGCGTTAGCTGTATTTATCGTAAGCTTTGTAGTGTTGGGTTACTTGGGAGCGATTGCTTCGACGCCGGGGCGTACCGTAGCGGCACAGATCTTCACGTTCTTGTACTTCGCATACTTCCTGTTGATGCCTTTCTACACTCGCATGGAAAAAACAAAACCCGTACCAGAAAGGGTGACTAGCTAATGAAAAAATTAATAATAGCCTTTTGTTTAGCGCTGTTGCCAACGTACGTATTTGCTGCGGGCGGAGCGGTTCACCTGGATCACGCTAATCTTGATGATAGCGACATGGCTTCTCTGCAGTCTGGTGCTAAAATTTTCACCAACTACTGCATGGGTTGTCACTCTGCGCGCTTCTCTCGTTATGGACGTGTTGCTGAAGACCTGGGTATTTCACCTGATCTGTACATGGAAAACCTAGTGTTTGACGATACTGCGAAGATCGGTGATCTGATGACTATTGCTATGTCGAAAGATTCTAGCAAGCAGTACTTTGGGGTTGCGCCACCGGATCTGACCATGGTGTCTCGTGTACGTGGGCCAGACTGGTTGTACACCTATCTGCGCACCTTCTACCGAGATGACAGCCGTCCGTTTGGGGTGAATAACAAAACCTTCCCTAACGTCGGCATGCCGCACGTAATGCTGGAAATGCAAGGTCTGCAGGAATGCGCGCCGGGCCCGATTGCTGGTCACGAGAAAGTTGATCCGTTGACTGGTAACATGCTGGCAGAAGATCCCTGTGGTAGCTTGAAAGTTACGCAAGAAGGCTCGATGACACCGGAAGAGTACGACCAAGCAGTTTATGATTTGGTTAACTTCCTGGCGTATACTGCTGAGCCAATGGCTAAAGACCGTAAGCGTATGGGTGTGTATGTATTACTGTTCATTACACTGTTCGGTATCTTTGCCTATCTGTTGAACCGCGAATACTGGAAAGATATTCACTAATATCTTTCGTTGAGTTCGAGGTGTTTGAAAGTCGCGCGGCTTATTGGTCTCGCGACTTTCGTTGTTTAAGCATTTATTGCTTTTTGAAATATTGACCAGGAGTTTTTCATGGGTGTAGTCGCGAAGCGATCTTCAATGACATTTTTCTCTGATCCAGCGGATCATTACAGCCACCGAGTACGTATCGTGTTGGCTGAAAAGGGGGTTGCCGTTGAGGTGGTAGAGGCTGAGAAAGGTAATATGCCAACTGAGTTGGCGGATATTAATCCCTATAACAGCCTGCCAACCCTGCTGGATCGTGATCTGGTGTTGTACGAGCCAAACATCATGATGGAGTATTTGGATGAGCGTTTCCCGCATCCTCCATTGCTGCCAGTATACCCGGTAGCCCGTGCTGAAAGCCGTTTGCTGATTCACCGCATTGAGAAGGACTGGAGTACTCTGGTCGATAAAATTCTTACTGGCCGTGGAAATCACGACAAGCAGCGTCAGGAACTGGAAGAAAGCATTACGAGCATCGCTGGTATTTTTGCTGAAAAGCCTTTCTTCATGAGTGATACTTTTTCTGTGGTTGACTGTGCCGTTGCTCCGATTTTGTGGCGTTTGCCGAAAATGGGTATCGAGTTATCGCCTAAAAAGGTTAAACCGTTGTTTGATTATATGGATCGCTTGTTTGAGCGTGAAGGCTTCCAGGCAAGCTTGTCTGAAGCAGAACGTGAGATGCGCGAGTAGACTTCTGTCTGACCGCCTATAACCTGATTCATATGAGCATGACTTCTAGCAGGGCCTATTTATTACGGGCCCTTAATGAATGGATTCTAGATAATAACTGCACGCCTTATATTGTGGTGGACGCCCATGCGAAAAGCGTGCAGGTGCCTCAGGAATATGTACAGGATGGGCAGATAGTATTGAATATTAACCCCGGCTCGGTTCGTCATTTAGTGATGGATAACGAAGGGGTGTCTTTTGATGCTCGTTTTAATGGGAAGTCGCAAAGTCTTTATGCGCCGATCCATGCGATCAATGCTATTTATGCTAAAGAAAATGGTCAGGGCATGGCGTTTGGTGATGAGCCTGATCCAGCCCCTGACGAGCCAAAAGGGCCGCGCCGTACAGATATTGGATCGGCTACTGAAAAAACGGATAAACCCGGTAGTACTCGTCCGCAATTAAAAGTGATTAAGTAGTTTTAGTTATCCGGCCGTTCTGCCTAGAATAGTTACACGTCTTCTGGCGTGTTTCAAAAAAGCACCGCTATGAATGTCTCTTAGCAGTGCTTTTATAGTCAAGAGTTGTAGGTTTACTCGCTGTATTCAAATACCTTAACGATTTTTTGTACGCCGTAGGTTTGACGGGAAATTTTGACCGTGAGATCAGCCTGGGTCTTATTAACCAGGCCCATCAAATAAACAATACCGTTTTCAACCACTACCTTAACGTCCAATGGATTTATGCCCTCTGTAGCGAGCATTGACGATTTTATTTTGGTTTTTAACCAGGCATCATTGCTACGCGCAGGTACCGAGATTGGACCGGAAACGGTTAGCTCATTGTGAACGCGTTTTACGTTACGGACTTGGTTAGCGATGTTAGTAGCTTCGCCACGAAGTGTCTCAGATTTTAGCTGTCCTACCAGCAACACAATACCGTTGAAGCTGACAACTCTAATGTGAGCGGCCTGATAGCCGGGGTTGGCCTTGAGCAGATTGGCGCCAACGTAGGTTTCGATCAGTTCGTCATCAATAAAACGGCCAAAACTACGTTCGGTTTTGTCGATGCCAACAGGCTGTTCGCCGGTGGTTTTGCTGACGATGGTTGTACAGCCGCCTAACGTAAGTGCTAATGCCAGAGCGAGCAGGCGAGAGGTCATGGTTTTCATTCTTCGCTTCCAAAGAGTTGGTGGTCAATTAAGTCGCAGAGGCAATGGATTGTCAGCAGGTGGATTTCTTGGATACGTGCGGTGTTTTTTGACGGTACACGGATTTCAACATCTTCCGGTTGTTGGTGGCGCACCATCTCTCCACCTTCGCGGCCGGTCATGGAAACTACTAGCATGCCGCGTTCGTGAGCTGCTTCGATGGCATGGATGATGTTTCCAGAATTGCCGCTGGTAGAGATTGCCAGCAGAATATCACCTTCGTTCCCGAGTGCCATGATCTGTTTGGAGAACACTTCGTTATAACTGTAATCGTTGGCAATGGAGGTAAGGGTTGAGCTGTCCGTGGTCAGTGCGATAGCGGGTAAAGGCGGCCGTTCGCGTTCAAAACGATTGAGTAATTCTGCGGAGAAATGCTGGGCGTCGCCCGCAGATCCACCGTTGCCACAGGTGAGGATTTTTCCGCCATTGATCAGGCACTGCACCATTTTGTCGGCGCCCTCAGCGATAACAGCAGGCAAAACTTCTGCGGCAGCCTGTTTAGTTTCGATGCCAGCCATAAAATGACCGTAAATGCGCTGTTCTGATTCCATGTGAAAACCTTGCTAATGGGTTAGAGATTTGATCGTTAAAGTAATATCAATTATTGAGTGCGCCAGATCCAGTCTTGGTTATTGTGGATCAGCATTCAAAGGCGCTTTTTATCCAGTCGAATTGTAGCGAACTTTGTTCCCCTACCGAAGGGTAAATTGCTACAACGTCGAAACGGCACGCAGGTACCTGAGTGGCAACCTTATGAAGTAAGTAATGCTCAGCCGTGCGAATTATTTTCTGTTGTTTTATCGGGGTGACGCTTTCGGCGCTACTACCAAAACTAGAGTCTTTGCGATAGCGCACCTCGATAAATACCAGTGTTTTTTGTTCCTCCATGATCAAGTCAATTTCACCCAGACGACAGTGATAATTTCGAGCAATAAGCCTAAGACCTTGCTGCTGTAAAAAGTTCAGTGCCTGGTGCTCAGCCAGCTGGCCAATGTCGGTGCTTTTTTGGACTTTCCAAAAGGGACGCATGATTGTGTCAGTCGACCTTAGGGTGTAAGTGGTTCGATATAGCCCTTCTTGATGTAAGCCCACTCCAGTGTTCGGATGACTCGCCCGCTGGCGTCCAGAGTTAACAGACCGGTCGCTCCAGCCAGTTTGTTTTCCCTGTTGGTTGAAAGCAGTTGAATGCGAGGGAGCAGTTGGTAGGCATCCACGCCCAAGGCATAAAGTCGGCCCAGCCGATTAGCGTTAGAAGGCCAGTTGCTGGCGATGCTTTGTTTAAGTGGATTGTTCTGATAACTCAATAACCAGGGAGTCTCGGTAAAGATAACATCATCTAGATCACGGTCTAGTAGCGGAGATGGCGTACCAGAATAAATGTGGGAGGTAGCGTATACGGGCACATTGCTAGCGAAGTGGAAGGCTAGCGTGGGTTTGATTTGGCGAGCTTGCTTGGGGGTTGCAACAACAAAAATGAAATCTACATCGTTACGGCGGCGGGCGGTAAATTCGGTGTTTTTTGCGAGCAGGTTACTTAGGCGGCGGGCGCGTTGTTTGCTGGCATCAATATCAAACAATTCTTCAATCGCTTTGGAATAGCTCTTTTCGGTGTTGAAATGCGTACCCTCAAGAACGGTGCCGCCCAGTTCTTGCCATTGCTCGGAAAAGGCCTTGGCGATGCGTTGCCCCCAACCGCTACCAGGCGTTAATACCAAGCTGGTGGTATGGCCCGATAACCAAGCTTTGTGTGCTGCTTGGCGCGCCTCGTCTTCGGCGGATAGTCCAAATTGATAGAGGTGCTCAATATTGTTATCTTCGCTGCCATAATTGAGCGCTAGGGTGGGCGTTGTCAGTTTTCTGTTGTTCTGTAATGTCTGCACATGTTGTTTTTGGAGTGGCCCAATAATGAAATCGGCTCCTTCGAGTGAGGCCTGTTGGTAGAGGTCGATAAAATCCCGTTGCTGCGCGGTGTCGATAATTCGCACGCTGGGTGTTTGGTCGCCGGAAATCTGCGCCTGGTAGTAGGCCGCCATAAAGCCGTCACGAATGGCCTTTCCAGCTACCGCATTTTTGCCTTTTAAGGGCAGCATTAACACGATGTTGCTGGGGCGCTCTGTGATAATGAGTTCAAGCAGCGCCAGTTCTTCGGGCAGATTAAATGCGGCAGGGTGCGTGGGCCAGCGTTGTAGCCAGCGTTGCAGGGCTGCGAGCTGTTGATCGAGGTTGGCTTTGTTGGCTTGGGCCAATATTGCCAGTGCCAGCCAGCCCTGCTCATCGGTGACGCGACTGGTTGTGGCGGCCTGCTGTAATTCTGCCAGCGGAGTTTTAACCAGTTCGCCCCATAATGCGAGTTCATTTTCGCTTTTGTCCTGGGCGCTTAAGAGCGGGGTCAGGTGGATACGTTCGCGGGCACTGTCCAACGGCCGCTCCAGCAGTTCAAAGCTACGCGCGCGCAGCAAAGTGGCGCGAAGTTGCGAGTTTTGATCCTGTTGACGGATGAGCTCGGAGTGCAGGTTGAGGTTGTTTAGCGCAGTTTCGCCATCAAATTGGGATAGGGAAATTTCCGCTTGCACAATGATATAGGTGGCGTGGGTGTGGCTAGGTAGCTGCTCTGCTTTTATGCCTTTGAGGATGGTTGCGGCTTCCTCGTAACGCTGCTGCTGGCTGAGTAAGTTAGCGGCCTCAACACGATAGCCCTCAGAGGCCAGCGAGTCGCTATTCTTGGCGCGTTGATAAAGTTGCTCCAATTGGCGCTCAACGGTATTGTTGGCAGTGTTATCCTGTTGTGTGGGGTTGGAGGTGCAGCCAGCCAGCAGGAGCTGATACACTAGCACGACTAAAATAACTAAACGTGTGGCGATTTTTTGCATGTTGATTTAGATCGCATCCTTTTTCAGGTAATGGCTGGCAGCCGCTAGTTTAACGTGCCACTTATGAGAGAGCCAGTCGGTAGCTAAGTTCAGCTGCGGGCATTTTTTTTCGCCCCTGATTCATGTAACGGTCTCAAAGAGTAGAGTTTATGTCCGAGTTATATGTGGTAGCAACGCCGATAGGAAATTTGTCCGATATCAGCGCACGCGCTATCGAGACGCTAAAACAGGTAGACTTGATCGCTTGTGAGGATACTCGTCACAGTACGCGCCTGCTCAATCATTTGAATATTCAAAAACCGTTGATCAGTTATCACGATCATAATGAATCGCAGCAAACTCAGAATTTGATTGGCAAGCTGCAGGCGGGCCAACGTATCGCCCTGATTTCCGATGCCGGTACACCGTTGATTTCTGATCCCGGTTACCAGCTGGTGAAGCAAGCCCATGAAAATAACATTATCGTGGTGCCGCTGCCGGGCCCCTGTGCATTAATCACGGCGCTGTCGGCGTCGGGGCTACCTTCTGATCGTTTTGCCTTCGAAGGCTTTTTGCCAGCCAAGCGGCAGGCGCGTGTTGAAACGTTGGAAAAGCTTAGGGCTGAAACACGCACGCTTATTTTTTATGAGTCAACCCACCGTATTAGCGCCAGCCTGGAAGATATGGTCAAGGTGTTTGGTGCAGACCGCCATGCCGTGGTGGCGCGTGAGCTGACCAAGGCCTTTGAAACCCTGCGTGGTGGTGAGTTGGCGAATTTGTCCGAGTGGGTCAATGAGGACGCCAATCAGCGTAAGGGTGAAGTGGTGTTGCTGGTGCGGGGCGCTGATGCAAAAGAGCAGGATGAAGTGCGTGTCGAAGCCGAAAAAGTGTTGGCAGTATTGTTGGAAGAGCTGCCGGTTAAACAAGCTGCCCAGTTAGCGGCAAAAATTACGGGTGGAAAAAAGAATGCGCTCTATCAGATGGCGCTGGAGATGAAGTCTTAACTCTCTGTTTTATCTGTGAAAAGGGTAAAACCGCTTGAGCCGAAGTAACTTTGCCATTACCCTGTGCGCCGAGAGTTGGCCAGACAGTCGCTGGTCGTTATTCGCAAGAATGCGGCGGGAGGAAAGTCCGGGCTCCATAGGGCAGAGTGCCAG
>Ga0209292_1001725_pt1 | contig 26389 bp, 28 predicted proteins | sample GOMGulsemesocosm_2_FD_184634 | JGI IMG/M metagenome (GOLD analysis project Ga0209292, IMG submission 184634) | Methane-oxidizing microbial communities from mesocosms in the Gulf of Mexico - GOM9C Gulf of Mexico (SPAdes) (version 2) | ecosystem: Environmental > Aquatic > Marine > Cold seeps... | reverse complement strand
TCGAACGGCACGAGTGAGTCGTATATGACTATACTATTAGCTAAAATGGAGTTGGTTTGAGTTATTGCCAGAATCAATAAGGCTATTTTAAAGAATCTATCCATAGATATTTTACTTGCTGATGCTCTGTAGGAGCAACATATTCACCGAATTAGACTGTGATAGCAACTAAATTGTAACGACAAAATATTTCTTTCATTAGCAAGTATACATTTATAGATATCATTTAGTTAGAGTGGGTGGGGGCTTTAGGGAAATTGACGTTGAATCCTATAGGGTGCTCTCAGCTAAACGTCTAAAAAAGTTAAATTACGTAATGAACCACCAATCATACTAAATGAATATGGTCTCGAAAAATTTCGGGCTTTGCTAAAGTCAGGTGTCTTGTTGTTGACTCGAATGGAGATGTATTTACCGTTGTTGTTGTTGTTGTTGTTGTTGTTGTTGTTGTTGTTGTTGTTGTAGTCGAATCTTAGTGGGATGGGACAGATATGCGTTAAGAGCAATAAGAAAAGTTAATTATGCAAATACAGAGTTCAATCTCAATATCTTTTGTTTTGTAATAAATAAAATTAATTCTATGGCATCTTAAATTGATAACAACCCACTCAAACAGGACAAATAACCACTGGCTATTTATTCCATCGTCGCTTATTTTTAACTCATTATCATATGTCTCTTAGTGGGGCGTTTTATGTCAGGAATCATCATTGATGAACAAAACAGAGGTCATGACCCTACTCGAAGATAATCAGAACGCAACTGGTATACAGAGATGGGAGACGACGGGCACGAAGTCCGGTAAGCTGAAGAGTTTCGGCATAGGGCTAACTGTACTGCGTAAACTGGCCAAACAGATTGGCAAGGATCATGTCCTCGCTTTGAAACTCTGGGAGAGCGCGTACTACGACGCGAGGGTCATCTCGTTGCTCATCGATGACCCCAAGAAGATCACGCGCGACTTGGCTGAAGCGCAAGTTGAAAATGTAAATCAAGGGCACCTCCAACATGTATTCTCTTCCTGTGGTGCGGTACTCGCGAAGACGCCTTTTGTGGTCGATCTCGCTAGCGACTGGGTCAAGAGTAATGATCCAAGAAGGCGATGTTGCGGTTATGGGCTACTATACGAATTGTCGAAGTCCAAGAAAAAAAGTACACCTGATGAGGATTTCTTCCTTCAACATATCGAGCACATCCTGCACTCATACGATGGAGAATCGCTTGCTGTGCAGGGTTCTATGGGGGGCGCGCTATTAGGGATGGGTAAGCGAACTGCAAAGCTAAATGCCGCCGCCCTGAATGTCGCTCGCTACATTGGCCCCATAGCGTTCACTACTGAAAGTGGCAACTGTGAGCCTTTCGATGTCAGCAAGCATCTCACCAGCGACTACATTAGAAAGAAGCTCGGAGTGTAGGGTCCCCCACATAAGCGTTGGTAAATATAACAAGTCATTCAAAAGGAAAAAAAACACTTGGTTTTTGGCCCTTCGTCGTTTATTTTAACCATCAATTAAAAGTCGCTTAATGAAACGTTATGTGTCTTTTCTAACCTGTATTGATTGTAATTAATATCTCGAATATCTATGACTATAAGCATTAATACCTTTACCAAGCTTCAGCACAATGGTGACCATATACATGTAGCCTTTTCGTCCCCGCAACGAGTGATGAGTTCGGCCATCTTGAACGGTGGTTTGATTAAAGCTGATCATATTCTGAATCGCAAAGTCCCCCAAAATTCATCCTGTTGCGAGGCTCCTGATAAAAGTCTACTCGACTATGCCACCACTCAAGGCTGGCAAGGTAATGTTGTTGCTATGATGACAGCAGCTTCTATGAAGTCGCTGCGTATTGAGAAGGCTTGTGTAGAAGGCGTTGATATTACGGTACTTGTCACGACAGGAATAAACAATGCTCGGCGTGCAGGCGATAAAGCAGACATACAGGAATTATTAGGCATAACAAAAGAGGTCGGAACGATTAACCTTATATTAATCTGTTCAGCCAAGTTAACAGATGCTGCCATGTTAGAAGCCATGATGGTTGCAACAGAAGGCAAGGTAGCTGCTTTGCAGAATGCCGATGTGTTAAGTCCCGTATCTGGTTTGTTAGCAACAGGGACTGGTACCGATGCTATTGCTGTTGTCAGTGGAGATGGCCCGCAAGAAATCGAATTTTGCGGTAAACATGTTTTGTTCGGAGAATTGATTGGACGCTTGGTTATTGCAGCCGTTACTCGTTCATTAGCTGCTTAGTGTTATTAATTGTGCTGGCGTGCCATATAAATATCATGATTACTTTAGGTTATTGATGGAGACAGCATGTCGTAGTTCAGAGTTACTCTATTTAAAAACATCGTGGGTAGACCTTAATAAAAGGGTAATTTACTTACCACTTGAAATCACAAAAAAAACAGGGGTTTCTCGTGAAGATTTTCTTTCTAAAGCGTTAATTAAAACCCTTTAAACACTAACTGGTAAGGGTAGGAAAGAGCTTTTCAGGTGGAAAGGAGAGACTATAACCCAATGTTTTGTCAGAGCGGCGAGAAGGCTAGGTTACCAAGATGTTGTTGTTCATACTTTAAAGCATAGTTGTTTAATTCATTATGGCCATTTGGTTTTATTTTTTTTTCAATTACGGGCAATTTCTGGTCACTGCTCAGTCAGGATTCTTGAAATATATGCGAAAGTGACTATTTATCTGTTCTCGGAACTATGAAAAATAGTTAAATTGTTAGCTTTACCTAAGGTGGCAGTTGATTTGGCTCGCATTCAATCTATATCATTAAATTTCTTACACATTTTATCCACATTTCAATGTTACTTTAAAGCGTTATTCTAACTAAAGAAACATTCAAAGGATTTAAAATGAAAGCTAAAATTATTTTAGCAATAGGTATTATTACGGCATTATCTGGTTGTAAATCAACTCCGTCACCTATTGTTTGGACTAAGATGGTTACTCCATTAGTAGGTGCAGAAACAACAACATTTTTAGGTGAGAACTTAATTACTCAAGGGCATGGTTATTACACTGATGTAATTACAGTTGGTGATGGTTCTGGTTGGGGAGCTGAGTTTAAAGAGGCTAAGTATTATAATATTACAGGTACGAATGAATGGGCTGCAAGCTTTGACTCTATAACTTTTGAAACTACATCAGGCAAGCTTTTAGAAGAGAAAAACACTTTAGAGTATAGTGCTAAAGATAATGAGGTCTGCATTACTCTTTCGAGTTTAGATATTAACCCGTTCCAACTTTCAAATTGCTTTGATAGTTCAGAGATATCTATTAAAAAGGGTAATAAAAAAGAGTTTGCATGGCGACCTAATAAGGTACAGCAATACATTGAGTATAACGGTAAGTCAGGTGATACATTGAAGTTTACATACCGTGAGTTTACGCAAGGTGGTATGGCTCGTGATGCTTTTAGAGCAGATTTTACCATGGACTTGAATGATGGTAGAACTTTGGGCTATAAAGGCGCTAGATTTGAAGTTGTCGAAGCAACCAATAGCTCTATTAGTTATAAAATAATTAAACCATTTATTTAGAGTCGTTAATAACAAATAAAGTCTGCTTTTAATAAGTAGACTTTTTAAACGTATGAATTTAGATAAATTAAGAAATAACCCAAATGTTAAAACAAACATTTTCAGAGGCTAAAGAAGATTCAGTTAATTTTGTGCTTAGCCTCACAACTATAAATGCCCTAAGTACCAATAAATTAGGTATTGTGACTCAGATGATAACATAATGTCCGTTAGTTAATATAATGAGCGTGAGCTTCTAATTCACTGGAAAAGGCATAATATAAATTGGTTGAGGGTTAACCATGAAAGGAAAAAATGTGAAGTCTACTATTTATTACGCGCTATATCTTTTTTTTATGTAATTATCAATGGTTTACGTGATGCAGGTGACTAATAGCATCAATAGGTTTAAAGGTTAACAAATGAATTTTAAGCAACTTGTTCTCCAGGCTACATCTGAATGTAAAATACACTTTGTTAGTAGTGTAGGCCAAGGTGAGAGTGTTTTAGATATATATTTAGCGGGAGATTTTGAAGAAGACCAACAGTTCCAAAGAAGAAAAAACTTCTCCAGAAAGTATGTTATTTCGCTTATCGGATTAGAAAAGAGCACTTATTACTTATTTGCCGGAGTATTTGAAGTTTTAAGTGTTGAAGAAAATAAAGTAGGTCAACCGTACTATGGTGATTGTCGTTGGAAATATAATACAGTCGAAGTATCTGGTTATGAAAAATTAGTTGGTCGGTTATTGGTAAATCCTCAAAAAACAATAGGTCGGTCTGTATATCGTTTGGCAGATGATATTATTGACCATATTGATGTTTTGGAATATTTGCCTCGTACTTTTGAATATGCCGATTTAGGTAAACAATCTGTAACTGAAAACTATAAAGCTGATTTGTATAACGAGGTAGTAAAGGGGCATGATCTGCCCCTTGATGTAATTCGAGCAAAAAGCAAAAGATATCCTACGACTCCTACAAAAATCATTACTTACTCTTCAGTATTTAAAAGAAACCCTTACGTGGTATTGGAAGTGCTTTTAAGGGCTAACGGTGTTTGTGAGGGCTGCCAAAATAAAGCACCTTTTAAGCGTAAGTCCGATGGAAGTCCTTATCTTGAAGTTCATCACAGGGTAATGCTAGCAAAAGGAGGGGAGGATACTGTAAAAAACGCTATTGCACTTTGCCCTAACTGTCATAGAGAAAAACATTATGGATAATATATTACCCATAGAGGATTTTTAGTGTCTGACAACTGTTGCTAGGTGTAAAATAGTCTAACACCAGTGTTATTACCCGTGAAATGGTCTAATTTCATAGATAGATAAGTGTTATATATAGTAGGGCAATTGTTATCTAACGATAGAAAAAACGTGTTTTTCTGCCCTAATTTTCAGAGTGAAACCTTCATGAGTAAAACAATAGCATTAGCAACTTCTATACAAGTACTGAGGAATTCAGACGCAGTATTGTTAGATGAAACTTTAGTTAGGCAAATGGTAAACCTCGGAATTAGAAAGCTTCATGATGCCGCGACTTCTCATCGAGGTAATGGAAAATATAAAGGTCATAGTGCTTGGTCTAAATCAGCTCTATCAATACTTATAAAAAATAATGATTCGATGAAAGGGATAACTAAATATTTATCCCATGAACATGTAGTACCTATAAAAGTATTAGTTGATAAAATTTTTATAACACCGAAGGATACGCTAATACAAGAGTACGTTGATATTATCAAACAGTGGGGTGTGGTTGCTATTATTACTAGAGAAGAAGATTTACTTTTTAGAACTTTCAAGCTTTCGAAAGGGATGCCTAATGATTGGGATGGTAAAGATGTTTTTGCTCGCTATAAAACTGTTGGGTTATTTGAAGAGTTAGTTTTTTAATCAGAATTAATAGCTAATAAAAGCGTCCGTAGTAAATTGGAGTTTCTTTGAGGGGATTTCTTAAAGTTTACCGAATTAATTTTGATGTATTCAGTGAAGTAATAACAGGTAAAACACAACTAACAGCTTGATAAGCATTAGAAAGCAAAAAGGCTACCATAAGGTAGCCTTTTCTATAATATGGTGCCGCTACTGGACTCGAATCTGTGAGCTATCTATTTGTTAACTAGTGATTTTGTTGGGTGTTGTTTTTTCTGGTACTACTTCTGGTACTGCTAAAAATAAAAGTCATAGCATATTTAGATAAATTTTAGCTGTTTTGTAATCTTTACAAAATGGATGATTAAAGTTGAAAACATAATATTATATCACCGTATCATATTAGAAAAATGTTAAGTGAAATGACTATTAAGCAATATTGCAATAGCAAGCAGTCTTCCCAAAACGCGTAATCTTTTAAAGAACGTTCATCAAATGAAACTACATTAGTTAGCTAAAACACTCCGTCATGTTTATAACTGTGTTGACTATATTGATCGTAGGTGAAAAATTATGGAAAAGAAATAGATAATACAACTTGACATATTATGTCCCTAGTCGTATTTTAGTGTTCTCAAAGTTGTTTATCAACTTGCCAATTTAAAAGGATTTATGATAAAACATAAAATCTTTTGTCATAAATATATAAAATTATGACGGCTAAAAAATACTATTATTCACTCATTGATATATCAATTTTACTCGACCTCAGCATTGATGAACTTATGCATTATGGGATCACGGGTCAGTTGGGTATGTTCTTCGATTGGGCATTAATTAAAAGTGAAATATCAATAAAGAACCTACCACTAAGCTTAACAATTAAGTATATAGGTCAGCCTCCGCACCTATGGGAAGGTCCTGTTAATGACATGTTGAAAAGTGAGCATATTAAAAACCCTAATGAGCGTTTGTTCCCTCTTTCAACTGGCCAGCTGTCTGTGATCAATAAGAATGGCTTTATAAACCTTATCCATGCCTATGATGATTTTGACGGTTCAACTCTCGAAATTGTCAAAAAAGAGGGAAGTGAACAAGTAGAATACCCTATTCTAAATCTTAGTAGTATTATTGTTACTTCATTTTCTTATGAGCAATTTGTTAAAGATAATCAACTGAATAAAGCTGATAAAAACGACTGTTTTGACGGCAAAGAAGCATTTGAAAATGATAATATACCTAACAGGCTATATTTTACTATTGGCCTAAATAAAGAAGTTTGGCCAATACCAGGCAATATGAATTTGCCGAGTAAAACCGAACTTGCTGAGCTTGTTATGGCAAAAGATTCTGGGCTTTGCCGAACAGATATTGATGCAATAATAAGATTATCAACTCCTGACGATATTATATTAGGCGGCAAGAAGAAAAAAGATAAAATACCTTTTGCACCTGTTCATCTCAGATAAAATTAATTTTATTTTGAATGCCATACCAATAAACCCAATTAAAATAAGGTGTGGCGAATGGTAGTTGTACCAATAAGTAGCTTGATACCTTTGGCAAAGGTATCAACAAAGTAAAAAAAATATGAATAATTAGGTGTCTTGTAATCCATAGCAAACTATAAGGCGCTAACATGACCCAACCAACCAACCAACCAACCCAACCAACCCAACCAACCCAACCAACCCAACCAACCCAACCAACCCAACCAACCCAACCACTAAAACTAATTCGTAAACCAGATGTATTAACAATGACTGGTATATCTAAAAGTACACATCACCTGCGTGTCAATGCAGGTGTTGCCCCACCTCCTATACCAATTGGTGACCGTGCTGTCGCATATGTTGAATATGAAGTATTAGCTGTAATTGCGGCCCAGATTAAGGGGCAAACTAATGATGAAATACGTTTACTTGTTACTGAGTTAGTTGCTCAGCGTCAAAACTTAGTTAGCGGGATTCACTCATGAGCCTTGCTGCCTATTACCATGCAATGTTCATCAGTTCACATTGTTTTGGTGAGGTGTAAACATGGAACATTACAATGAAATGTTAACCGCCGCACGTGAATTTGGTTTGGATGTTGATCACCTTAGTACAGAATCACATTGGCAACGCGTTAAAACTCTCAGCAAGCCTAAAAGCAAAAATGGCGCTTACTACATATTCCCTGGTGCAAAAGCGATGATTCTATGGGATTGGCAGCGTAATATTACTAAAACTTGGCGACCTCAAGGTTATAGCTTTACACGGCAAGATAAAGTTGATCTCAATTTGGCCCGTGAAGCACAAAAAGCAAAGCGTATTAAAAGTCAGAGAAAAGCAATTTCTCGATGCAAAAGTATCTGGCGGCAATCATCTTCAGCTAACAATCATCCTTACATCATTAGAAAAGGGATTGAACCATACATAGCAAGAGTTGATCAATTTGATAACTTATTGATTCCTCTGTGTTCGCTAGATGGTAAGTTGATGTCCCTTCAATTTATTCCAATAAAAGGTAAAAAGCGTTTTAAAAGTGGAGGAATAGTTAGTGGTCATGCAGCAATGATGGGAAGTTTTAATAATGCCAGTACTTTGCTTGTTTGTGAGGGATATGCAACTGGCTGCTCACTTCATGAGGCTACTCATCTGCCCGTTGCCGTTGTGTTTACTGCTAACAATCTAGAAATTGTCAGCAAAGCGTTATCCTTGGCTCATCCAAATGTTAAGTTAGTTATTTGTGCTGACAATGACCATCAAACTAAACGTAAGACCGGTGTTAATGTTGGCTTAGATAAGGCGTACATGGTAGCAACAAAGCTCAATGTAATGCTGTTATGGCCTGAATTTGAACCAGAAAACGATGGCAGTGATTTTAATGATATTCACTGTCAACAAGGGCTAGACGCATTAACCAATATGTTAATGCCAGCCATAAATGGAGGGCGTTAGTTATGGCGTTCAGAATGAATTATCTTGAAGAATTGGCAAAAAGAAACATGGCAAATGTTAATGTACTGCCGCTAATAAACAATAAGGCTACTAGTGATGAAGATATGGCCATTAACGTGGTTAAAGCGACTCATACAAGCACTGAGGTTGAAGAGCGAACGGCACAGGTAGTAGTACCGTCTATTGGAATCCAAGTACCTGATCCATTCAAAGCAAGAACATACGATGAAAATTTTGATACAAAAAATACTGCTTTAAGAATATGGTCAATACATGACTATTTATTGAAAGGTGCTGTTAATTTACTTGTTGCAGAAGGTGGCGCTGGTAAATCATCTCTTACACTTGTTGAAGCCATTAGTATTGCAACAAATCGTAATTTACTTGGTCTAGGCGCTATTTCTCAAGGTAATGTTTTAGTTATCAACAATGAAGATGATGATAATGAGTTTGATAGAAGAATCGGCGCTATTTGCATATATTACGGTATAAATACTTCGGAGCTTAAAAATAAGTTGTTTGTTCGAAGCGGTTATGAAAAGCCAGTCAAAGTGGCCAATGAACTTGACCGGAGTGTTATTGAATCCAGCGATATTAAAAGCTTAATTGAATTCATTGTGGATAACGAAATAGACGTTGTTATTTTTGATCCTTATATAAGTACCCATGATAGTAATGAAAATGACAACTCTGCGATTGATAAAGTAGTACAGCAGTTTAAGCATATTGCTGCAAAAACGTATGTTGCAATCAGGTTGGTTCATCACACCAGAAAAAATGGCAATTCGCACACCAATAGTGCAGGTGATATCGAAATAGCAAGGGGAGCAAGTGCCTTAAAAGATGGTGCTAGGGTGTGCCATACCCTCGTATCTATGACAAAAAAAGAAGCTGAAGAGTATGGTATTGATAAGGATACACAGCAACGGTTGATACGCATTGATGGCGCAAAAATGAACTTTAGCTTAAACAAGGGCACCCCGAACTGGTTTTATAAAGAGAGCGTACACATTAACAATGGTGAATCCGTTGGTGTAATACGCCCGTATCACATTGGGCAAAAAGTTAAACTTACTAAAACTTCTGTTGGCGATAAAAATAAGACAGTTCTTCATGATATTGGTTATGCAATTTTAAGCATGACTGGCATTGACGGCGGTGTATTAAAAGGCACAGAGCTAAAACCAATTTATACATTGCGTATTAGCCGTTCTGACTCTACTGCTAATAATCACTTTGAGTTGCTACCAGTGGGATCAAATAAGAGTGAAAGACTTCATTTAAATGGCAAATATTATCGAATATTTCAAACTATGGAGGATAAAGCTGGAGCGCCTCGCTTCATTCATTTGAAGCCAGATGAATAGTCGTTTAGTTATCCAGTTTATGCAGATTAATACTCTAAACATCCGTTTTTAAAGAGCTGTAAGGATGCTTGTCCAGCTATACAGTAAAAGTGTTGGTTAACCGTGTGAAACATACCGTGGAACACCTGTAAAAATAGGCCATCCAGTTAACCAGCCATCCAGCTACTACGTAGGGAATCTCATATTGGATAGGCTCCTAGCCGTAGTACATAAATATAATAAATAAAGAGGTACACCATGAATGAACTAACTACTAAGCAAGATCGTTTTATTGAAGAATATGTAACTGATTTCAATGCTAGCAGGGCCGCAATTAGCGCGGGTTATTCTGAAAAGACAGCTCGTTCTATTGCCAGCGAACTATTGACCAAACCTGACATTCGTAGCGCTATTAAATTGCACCTTGATAAGTTATCCGCCGAAACTTTTATCAACCGCGAGATGATATTAACGGGTTTGTTGAAAGAAGCGATGGATCGTGGCGAAAGAAGCACTTCAGCATCACGTGTTAACGCATGGGACAAACTAGCCAAGGTTTCTGGGCTTTATCTAGATGTTCAGGTGACAACAACGGTTGATGACATTATACGTGATATAACGCAGCGTAATGCGGAAAGTCGTATCGAAAAAGGCTTATTACCGAAGAATCATATCAGGTTGGAGGATATGCCTACTTTTGATGACGATGGTTATGTTGTTCGGTAATCATTAAATAGTAAAAACGGTTAATTGCCCCCCCCCTATGGACCACACGGCTAAAAGTGGCGGGGGCAATTATATGATAGATGGTTGTATCCGTGTTTTTAAAATGTACTTTTTGTTGCGGTGAAATTAGAGGGGGTCTGCTACTTATTGTAAATTCCTATATCCCTAAAATCATACTGAACTCAAAATTATTTACCTAAATTTCAAAGAGAAAAATGATGATTAAATTTGATAATGACTTAGCACAATGGTTTTCCGAGGAAATTTTTGTTACTTACAAGAAAGCCAAGACATATCAACGATGCCTTCCTGAACATAGCTTGATAAAAATACGACATTGTATCGAGCTAATCATTGAATACCTTTCTGATGATGCCAGTACGATAAGGCACAAGTCACTGTTTGAACGAATTGAATATTTGCAGAATAACCATATTATCAACTCCAATATATCTTCCTTATTGCATAGTTTAAGAAAGCTAAGTAATACAGGTGCCCATCAACCTATAGACCCATTCTTGTTTGGTACTATCAAAAACAATAACGCCAAAGCAAACGCCAGTGAAGCGGTAAAAACGTTCTGTATTTTACTTGAAGATCTATATTTAACGATCACAGGTAAAGTCATAAATAATTTAAAAGTGATTAATACCGAGCTTGATCTCGAACAGCATCTTTTCAAGGTATTCATAGTAGGTGAACGTGATTTACAGACTCTGACTCATTTGGTTATGCTTTTATATGCACAGGCTACGAGCGATAAAAATATCGATGTATTTCTCTTAAATCGCGCCATTGATATAGCTAAAACTTTTAACGTAGATTGCCCTGATATGAGTTTATTAATTGGTGAAATGCTACTTAATGACTGCTTTGATGATCGTAAATTGGACGAAGGTATAGACTTTTTAAGAACTTCAATATCTTTAGGTAATATTGATGCCTGTGTGAAATTCTCTTTAGTGTGTGGTGGAAGACATATTAATGTTGAAGAAGTAAAAAAATGTGCTGATGAAGCGTATAAAACCAATGTGTTTGAGTCGTTTAATTTGATATGGAGAGTGTACAACGGTTCCTTTCAATCAGTACCAATGAATATTAATCTTTGCATTGAAGCGCTTGAAAAAGGTGCGAAAGGCCATTGTGAATGGGCAATGAGTTTCAATTGTCAGTTAGCTTACATTTATACTGAAAAAGAGTACGGCATTTATAATTTTAAGAAAGCATACGCATGTATACAAAAATTGAAATTGGCTGATAAGAAAATGGCAGCTAAAATTGAAAAGATTGTACGGCTCAATTTTATTCGTTATACGCAAAATGTGTTGCATTCATCGACGTTAGCAATGGAAAAAAAGTTAAACAAATCGCTTGTATCAAGTTCTATATTCTCATCAGAAAAAAGCGAAGTGATGTCGATCCCTTATCATTATCCAATATAGATACATCAACTACTGAAAAAACATCCAATTTTGAACCTGACAATACTTTATTATAGCCGGTAGTTTTATGATCACTTAGTGCGCATTGCTGACGTTAGCTACTGGTTGTTATTTAGGTCAACTGATAGCCATAAGCGGAAGTTAACTTTTGAGTTACTAACGGCAGTTCAGAGCCTATAGCTGCCATTGACCTTTTGTAGAACAATGATTATTTCCAGGATAATTCTAACTAAAATTGCTTTTTTTTGGTCGAGCTAGTTTAGTCTCATTTTGGACGGTGGAGTTTGATATCTGAATGTTGATTTTCATCAAATAACCAACCTCATTCATCGTTAAAAATATTCAAGCTTATGTTCACATAGATACGGATAGTTGACGTCCGATTGATAAACTTGGAGCTGCTATTCTTACATTCGGGGTATAATGTCATTAATCTATGTTGTAATTCGGATTAGCTTTTGTATTGAAAAATGAACTATTGTCAATCCGTTATGTTTAGATTTAACCCACAAAACGGCCAATAATAGGGCGTTTCATTGGTACTTAACTTACTTTAAATATTCTTCAAGGAGTTGTTAAGCATCTGACTTTAAGCCTTATCAAGAAAATTTTTGGAAGAAATACTTCTTTTAATATTTGTTAATACCAGCATTAGAATGAAAACAAAAGATATTCCACCACCAGAGCTTGTTTTTTTAGTTTCTATTTCAACAACCTCTTTTTTAGGAACCTCTAATTGAAAAATCGCAGGGCCATGTACAAAAGTATCCCAATTGTCATTGTTATCATCTTGAACCAAATTCCCTTCCCCACTACGAAAGACTAGGTGTTGTCCATCGCCTGAAATAGTCGACTGCATATAGATAAAACCGGAGCTTACTCTGGTGGTACCATCGGTTGCGTAGGTAGCTAACTTTATAGCGCCTAATTCTCTATCTTTGATAAACTGATTATGATCTTGTTTGCTATTGACGCTAAAATTGGACGAATTTGATTGGAAAGCAATATATCGACCATTACTTGAGATTGAAGAAATTCCCGAATGCCCATTTCCTTCTTCACCTGTACTGGTGAGGCTAACACGCTCTGTAGTTTGAAATACCCTGTCATGCACAAAAACATCATTCATTTCATTTAAGTCATTCTGAACCAGGTTATTCGCTTGTGATTGAAAAGCGATATATCTGCCATCACCTGACAATGAACATAAGCGACCATCCCCTTTAACTTTAAGTCCATCAGAGTCAATAAAACCACCTGCCTGAGTACCATCAGAGGCGACATTCACCCTTGAAGTTTGCTTATTTAATACGTCATATAAAAATATATCGTATTCTCTATTAGTATCACCTGCGACTAAATTAGATGCCGATGAACCAAAGCAAACGAACAAACCATCTGCTGAAATACTTGGAATGCCGCCGCCTGAATGACTTTCTATACCTTCACTAGATACATTCGTTGTAATCGTTTTCTTAGTTTCTCTATCATGTAATAGCGCATCCCAAGTGCTGTTAGTATCGACCCCTCCCCAGTTTCTAGCTAAAGATTGAAAGACTACATATCGGCCATCTGCTGAGATGTCGGGTAGCATACTCATTCCATCGAAATAGTCACCGTTTTCAGCAACCGATATCATTTCAGTTTGTTTATTCGTTGTGTCGTAAACAAAAATATCTCTTGCATTATTATTGTCATTTCCTGCTAAATTTGAAGCATCTGAGGCAAAAACAATATATCGCCCATCACCCGTTAGTCTTGGAGCGAAACTATTGCCATTAGTGCCCTCGCCATTTAGCCCTTCACTAATTTTTACCGTAGTTTGTAGCTCTCTATCACGTAAAAAAATGTCACTATGAACATTAATATCATCCGCGACTAAGGTGGAGGCTAATGACTCAAACACGACAAAGCGTCCATTATCTGAAATGTCCGGACGTGCTAAAAAGTTTTCTGTATCGGCATCTAACGCTTGTTTATTGTCAGTTGAAACACTCACCCGTACCGTTATCATTTCAGCACTTGAAGCGACACTTGAAATAACGGTACAGCACAGAACTAATTCTGTTATTAATATCGAAACTATCCTTGATTTAAATTTAAAAAACTGACGCATTGGTTGATTATTCCTTATTGCTTTACTTGTTATTATTTACATTACCAATCTAATAAAAGCGACTTTAGCCCTAAACTAAAGTCGACTATTCGTTCTCTTTATAACCCTCCTCCCCTGCAAGAAGTGGTAGGGTCACTTCTGTTTATGTAAGGCGACCACATACTAAATCTATTGACACGCATCTGCACTGAAGCTGGCATATATGGTTTGCCATTGAACTCTTTTGAAGTACCACTGCCATTATAAAGGGGAGAAAAAGAGCCAGTTGTAGATAATCTGAAATTAACATCATAGCTTTCTGGTGTAAACGTGTTTGACCATACAGCAAGATATCTAGGGGTATTACCATCACACCCTAACCATTCTATATGTAGGGATTGCTCTCCTAAGCTACAATAACCCGTTCCACTCCCCTCAACACCAACTGCATCCCAAGCCTTACATACTTGTTCTTGCTTTTGAGGGTCATTACTTACGGCCTGAGCTGTAGCTTGTCTTAACTCAGCAAAAGTGTAATTGTTAGTTTGCCCATTAAGAGACATGTAATTATATGCGTCCCAAAAAACCTGAATTGCCGCGCTTAAGCCAATACTGCTTACATGAGTTGTGGTTTTTCCTCTTGGGTGAAAACCTCCTTGAGATAAAAGATAGAACGCTAAGTTGCTAATGCCAGCTCCTGCATGCTCAGACGTATCCCCCACGACAGCATCAAATTCAGGATAATAATCAAATGCTCTGTTTGGGCTGCCAATTGATTCATGTACCTTAATGGCAGGGTCATTCATATAGCGAGCTGCATCATTAGGGATTGAACCACCTGGAGTATAAACACTTTCAAAAACCTTCCAAGTATTATTATTAGGAGAAGAAAAACTACCTGTATTGACTTTAGTTTCTATTGCAGCGGCAAAAATATCGCCTAATGATTCACCAATTGCAGCAGCTTCTTTACCGTGTAAATGAGTATTATTTAATCTTGTATAATTAACACCATGAGTAAATTCATGTACAACAACATCCAAAGCATTACCTAAAGGTGCATACCTTGCTCCATCTCCGTTACCAAAACCAAAATGATTGTCACTCGGTGAAAAATTCGCATTATTAGGGTGCTGCGATACTGGACATTCACCTGTTGAGCATGATTGGTCATCGATAAATTCCGAGTTAATTGACGCCTTGATAAGCGTGTCGTTATTATCAAAAGATTTCCAACCGATGTTATTCACTTTAAAGTTAGATTCAAACTGCGAGTAAGTATCGGCAAAATTATCTCTTAGATTTTTAATTTCGTCTTCATCTGACTGATTTACTGGTACTGGTGTACTACTCACACTTGCTAAAACAACTGTTCCTGTATGGCTTGTAGTATGGTTTGCGTCCCTTATTTTTATATCGAAGGCGTAATAGATATTTGAAAGTCTTTGACTTATGCGACCTGTTAGTGCATTGACATAAACAGACTGGTCACGTTTGACATTGCTAACATCAAGATATTGTACATTCATAAGCCAATTTAGTTCAGCGGGTTTATTTGCTACTGGCAATAGTATTAATTCCCCTTCCGAGTTAGTTATCACTTCATTGGCATTTAACTCCCCCTCAATAAGTAACTTTGCTTGAGCCAATGTAATATTGGGCGTAGTTATAACGTCATCTTCACTGACTAAATGAGTATTTATGCTTTCTATTTGTGATGCATTAGTATTTGAATGCATACTGAGTCGAATACCTTTTACGGGTACATTGTCAATTGATTGCGAGAAGAAGTGATGCGAGATACCATTTGAACTAATATTACTGTTAAGAAATTTAAATTGGGTGCGTTCAGTAAAGCGAAACACCTCTTTATTTTTATTTAAAAAAGCTTTCAGTGTCGCTTGCGGGTTATTTTTATGAAACGATCCCAGTTTACCGTTCATATGGGTGGGTATAAAATGAAATTTATCAAAGCGAATGTTTTTAAAGTTTGATTGTTGATTATTATTGTTTAAAAATTCGCGTTGCTTGTCTGAAACACCCTTCGCCGCCATCGCATTGTATGAGCTTAAAATTAACGCTAAAGATATTACATATGGTATTTTTTTCATGAACATTTATCCTTAAATATACTTATTTCAAAAAAAAAACAGGGGGTTAAGCTAAACAGTAAAATAAAAAATTCGAATAGTTATCACGCTAATAAATATGAGGAGAATACTGAGTTTTATGAGATAAACTAAGTGGGTATTATTCCCTTAACAACATTTTAATGTGTAAAAATCCGTTTCTACGTTATAGCTTACCTCATTGATTGGTAAAGCTAAATCAAACGAGTTAAACTTACATTTGTAACAAATAATGTCAAGAAGTATTGTTTTATACTTCTTTTTACTATTAGTAGTAACTCAAATGACATACCGCTTTAATTGGAAAATACAATGCAGGTTACACATAAACACAAATAGAGATTTAATAAATAAAAGTGGTTTGGAATAGAGTAAGCGGGAGTGATTTTTTTTCGAAAACGTTTTAATTAAAAATGATATTAAGCCTGCTTAAGCCATCCATTAGAAAATGTATAGCAAAAGTCTACCGGGTGACCCATCCATAGCTATCAAGGTTAACGCTAAAACAATTCAAAGAAAATGTCAGCTTGTAGTGTTTTAGAAGGCCTAGCATAGAACGAATACCTAACATCAACTAATCAGGAATGGAGCTTTGCATATCAAATTAACTGATGAAAAACCGCTGTGACGGCTTAATTTTCTATCAATATAAAGGTAGGTCAACGTCTTTTGAACACTATAAAAAGCCTAAGAAGCGATAAATGTTAATGACCGCAATGTCGGTCACTTGTCGTTAGTTAAGCCAAGGCTAATGTCAGCAATCGTATCTAAGTGAACATAAAGCTGGGGTATTTAAATCGATCCATTAGGTCAGCAATGTGGCAATAGCTGAACTTCTTCTCTGTGCGCTAAGCTGACAGCCTCTTAAAATTTTTAGTGATACTTTTTCTAATGTTTACGATTTAAACCATAAATAAGGTAGAGTTAACAAGCTCGCATAAATTTTTTATATATAGGGACTTAATAATGGACGAGAAAAAGAGTTTTTTTTCATTACCACAAAAGAATACATTTGAAATTCTGCTAGCTGTAGGATTCTTTATAGGTGTTGTAGTTTGTATTTTTATCATTTCTTCAGATGATTTAACAAGTCGAGAAAGCTCTGTAGTAAGTTTATTTCTTACATTTCTCTCAGTTATGGCCTCTTGGTTGTTGGCGAATATGTACGGCAATTCACAGCACTTAGAGGCAATTGAAGAAGTCAAAGAAATGCATAATGAAAAGATTAAAACTTTTGCTTTGAAAGCCGCTGAAAAGGTCAACAACCTTTCTCAAAACATGAATAAATTGTCTATTTATTTAGAGTCTGAAATAGATGCTGAATATGATACAGATAAAGAAGCATTGCTTGGAAAAGAGAAAATAATTGAAAGTGCTATCCATAACCTTACGATGCTAAAAAGTGTTAATGATACTTCTTTAAGTGATTGGCATGGAATTATTGATGAGGAAATCGAAGAGAGAAGAGAAGCTCAAGAAGAAAGGGAAGAATATTTAAATCAATTAGCCCATAGACTTGAAAGTTTGACTAGTAAGAAATATAAAAACAATAAGGATGATAGTCATTTAGAAGAGCAACTAGCAACAATGAAAAAAGATATGCGTTTATTAATGGCTGGAATATCTGGAACGCATATGACTGTTGGTAAACGTAAAAAAAGGCGAGAAGAAGTAATTAAAGAATGTCCATCCTGTAACAACAAATTGAAATTTTCGCAAAGAACAATGAAAAATAGCGTTAAGACAATACACTGTAACTCATGTGATAATTTAATTTCTTCTTGTTTTTCATCTGCGGAAGATGACTTTTTACTAGTTTTAAAAGAAAAACAAAAACAAGAAACACACTGTTCTGATTGTGGAGAAAAAATAAACTTTGAACTGGAAACTGCGGTAAAAAGTAGGAATTCTGTTAATTGTGGAAAATGTCATAAGCAAGTTATGGCTATTAGATTAGAGGGTGGTGATGTTAAATTTACAGATGGTAATGAATTCTCACCTTCAACTTTAACTGAAAATGATATTGAAAATGTTAAAAATGCATTACCTCTTCAACCTTGGCCTCAGGGAGTTCATAAAAAAGTGGCCGCGGAGCTTAGTATGACAAATAGTGCAGTCCGTAGGGCAATCGATAAATTAATATCAAGGGGTGTAGTTAAAGATCAAGTCGATGGAAAGTTGTTTGATACAGTCGTACAAGTGACAAATTAGTATTTATGGTTGCATATAAATACTAATGTGAACTTACTAATTTATGCATAATATAGATGACTGCTTTGTGGTATTAACTGTAATAAGTAAGGTTTAAGTATGGTAACAACCGAGTATGGATTTTTATTTACATATATCCAATATTTGTTTTGGGTGCTTGCTTTGTTTGGATTGGTGGGACGAATTGCATCTATTATTCTAATTGTCCAAATTCTTTTGAATGTTGAGGGGGCTTGCGATGTTTGTCTTTTTAGCTTTAACTTCCGTTGGTTTATATTCAAATACTAAAACATGGTTTCCACCTTTTAAAGAGTGGTTTGCAGTAAAGCGTAAAAATGAAAGTAACGATCTGTAACTCGCTAATAAATATAAATGGTATCCATAAAAAATCTAATCCAAATTTAATATTTATGAAATATGTTAATGTCTAGAATGTGGCAACTGCTGCCTTTTTGCGCATAGCTAAAAGCACCTTAACCGGTGCTTTTTTATTGCTGCAATTTAAATGCTAGCGAATCCCGTGATGCTCACTTAACAAGTTAAGATCTACATCTTCATTCCACACTGTTAGCAATTGGTTAAACTCTTTTAGCTCATCTACAGTCACAGCTTCATTAATAGCTTTATCAGCAAGCACATTAAGACGTTCAAATTCTTTATCTGTCATTACTATCATCCATGATTAAATTTGTAGTTAAAGCATAGATAATAAGCGTATATATGCAAGATGTGAGGCTGTTTAGCGCATAAAAAAGTAATAATGACCTATCAGTGTTCGGGCATATATAAAAGTGATTGTTACGCCCCCTAGGGTCATCAGCGTAAAAAGTGGCGGGGGCAATTATATAGATACATCGACAGCAAAAAAATTATCAATTTTTAGTTGAAATACCTTTTATGAAAGTGGTTTTACGTTCAATGTGTGCGCTATATAGACATCAACAACAAATAATTTGCCATACATCTCCTAATTAACAATTTCTATCACTCTACTGAGAAGTCTCAGTAACAACCCCGAACTCCATCCGGATAACTTGTAATTAGTTGATATTAAAGTGATTATGTTGAATTCTGTATTTGGTGTTACTGAAGTTTCTTAGTAATATCCAAGCATTAAAAAAAACAAATCGTTTTTAGTTTCTAATGCATTGAAATTATGGGATATTACTATGAATTGAATTAATGTTATGGAGATGACATTACTAAGAATCCTCTGTAATAAGCGTTAGGGATCATGGCCAGCACCGAGCCATTTAAAGGATATATATGAACATACTAGGGATTAGAGTAGAACCTAAAAAAACAACTTTTGTTGTGATAGAAGCAAATAAAGAAGTATTTAAAGTTGTGAATAATGAAGTAATTAAAGTTCCTGCAGCTTTGGATTTCCCAGAAAAGCTCAAATATATACGAAATTGTGTTTTGGACATCTTAAGGGAGTATTCAATTAACATTGCAGGAATTAGAGTAACTGAAGGGAATTCTCAAAATATGGACATTACTAGGTTACAAATTGAGGGCGTTATACAAGAGGCTTTTTCAAGCAGTGACGTTGAGCAATATTTTACGGGTAGAAAAACATCAATATCATCAAGATTGAGCATTAGCACCGATGATTTTGATGGAATAGTTAAAGGTAAAAAAGTATATGAACTTTTAGATGATTGGCAGCTACTACGCAATTCTTCTTCAAGAGAGGCAGGGTTAGTTGCAATGGGAGCATTGTCGTAATGTTTACTTATCAAAAAGCTCAAGTCTCATTCAAAAAACTTCAGGAAATAGGACAAGATGGCAAAAATTCAAAAGTGTATAGAGTACATGATGAGCTACTAGATGCTGAAATGGTTATAAAGGAAGTCGACAAAACTCCAGGGTTTTCAACAGATCAATATTTTAGTGAAGCTAGAACTCTGTATAAAAGCGCTCACCCAAACGTTGTGCAAGTAAATTATGCTTGTGATGACTTAGACAAGATATACGTGGCTTCGCCCTTTTATAAAAACGGTTCTTTAAAACAAAAAATGTCGAGTCGATATCTGACGGTTAAAGAAATTATTAGGTATTCTACGCATATGCTAAATGGACTTCATAATATTCATTCAAAAAAGTTGATTCATTTTGATATAAAACCAGACAATATACTTATCTCAGATAGAGATGAGGCATTAATAGCTGACTTTGGTCAAGCAAAAGTAATGGATGTTAATGGTTTAGCTCAACAACCTTATCTTTATAATAAACAATGGCCGCCAGAAGTCTTTGGTAATGCTAAAGCTGAATTTGATAATCGTTTTGATATTTATCAAGTCGGATTAACTATGTATAGAATGTGTGTCGGAGATGACGCTTTTAATCAGCAGTTTTCAGCTTATGCTGACGGCATTCAGTTTGGTAAGGATATCGTTGCAGGGAAATTTCCAGATAGAACAAAGTACCCATTGCACATACCTAAAAAGCTTCAAACAACTATAAATAAATGCTTAAAACCTAATCCAATTCAACGTTTTGGGGCTGCAATTGAAATTGTTAATGCACTTGCAGATATCGATGGTTCTATACTACACTGGGAGTATAAACCTACAGGGAGTTCTCTCATTTGGGAGCAAACAGTTAACGGTAAACACAAAAACATGAGTGTATGTGACAAGAGAATATCTAAAGCATATAGTCAAAATGGAAGTTCAGCCGCACGTAGAGTAAAAGCATTTTGCAAAAGTAATATCTCTGATCAAGATATAATTAGGTTTCTAGAACTATGAACAAATTAGCAAATAATCCACAAAAAAAAATGAAATCGAGGGCTGAATTGATCAATTCTTCTCGAGTTTCTGCTGTCCGTGATTACCTTCCCCCTTCCTCTGATGACATGTTCGCTATACTTAAAGGTTTTAAACCGGGTGTAGGGGAGTTTGTCGATATAACTCAAGTAAATAAGCCCTAACAAGTTGCTTAAACATAAAAATAACAGTTGGCCATCGCTTTGCGATTATAGCCAACCATTACTTTCCGCTTAGCAATACATTATGTACCCTAAAAGGTTTGAGCGAATGAATAAACACTCTAGCGTTGTTGTACTTGAGCTGATAGCAAGGTCTCAGTTTCTTCTTGTTTTCGGTACTGTACTGCTATTTTCATCTTGGATATTTCAAAGTGTTTTTGAGGCTAATCATCGGGACAAAGTAGCTGATATGCACCGTTTGCAGGTTGCTATAGATATTGCCCAAATCAGATTAGATATGTGGTCATTAGAATTACAAACTGAACGAGGAAAAACTAAACCAAGTGATACAAAGCTGTTGTTAAGTAGTCTAAAGTTCTTTCAGGCTCTGGTTAATATAGATGCTTGGGAGCAAAACCGCTTAACAGAAGATAAAGCGAAAATAGAGGCAATTTACACAGCAAAAACTGTCGGTAATAATTTAGCAATGAAGTATTTCAAGGCAGGTGATTTAAAAAATCTGACAGATTTATTAGATGGAGTTGTTAAAATTGAAAACGGAAATGGATATCGTGTTAAAAAAAATACCGATTACATTACTTTGAGAAATCAACTTTCTCAAAAGGCTAATAATGCCCGGATAAGCTTTATAGTTTTTTATTGTATCGGAAGTCTTTTATTGGGTATTCATTGGTATATTAGACGAAGTGTAAATAGTAAATAACAAGCCATTCAAGCAGGACAAATAACAGTTGGCTATTTGCTCCTTCGTCGCTTATTTTAACCAACTATTATTTGCCTCTTAATGGGGCGTTATATTCCCTTGCAGAGTTAAGATCATGAAAACAAGATTAAAACTTAAGTTTAGTTACTTTTTAAAAGAGTATTATTTCTTTATTTTTACTCCATTTTATTGTGGTGTGATGTGGTTTTTTTACCCTTATTCACAAAAATTGATGGGTGTAATTGCAACCGCTACTGGTGTTTATTTATCTATTATGTACTTTTTTCAAAAACAAAATCTTGAAGAGTTAAAAGCTTTCAAAGAATTATTTGTAGAGTTTAACGCTCGTTATGACAAGCTAAATAATAAGTTAAATAAAATTGATAGCGAAGATGATAAAAATAATATTCTCGATGATTATTTCAATCTTTGTGCTGAAGAATACCTTTTTTATAAAAAGGGGTTAATTGTTAAAGAGGTCTGGTGTTCATGGTGTAAAGGGATGCAGTCTCATCTTAAGCACCAAACGATTCTAGATTACTGGAACAAAGCGCAGCATGAGGAATCCTATTATGGTCTCACAACTAAAGCCATCAATAGTGGTGCTAAAGGCTAATATATCATGTCACTAAAAAGGACAAATAGCAGTTGCCGCGTTGCTTCTTCGCTGCTAATTTTAAACGTCTATTTTATTATCTGTTAACAGAGCGTTAGGGCACGATGGCTGCAAATAACCCGAAAAACCTTTTCCCATGTGTCATTTGTGGTGAAAAGTATGGACGAAACCAATTAAGAATTCATCGCAAGGAAAAGCATCCACAACCAACTCCTCTGCTTCTAGTTAGTAAACGAGGCGTTCGAATTAATAAAAGGATGTCCTGTGATTGTTGCAAAACTTTTCGAGATTTACTTTGGCGTTATAACGAAAGTAATAAAGGTGTCGTCCATATTTGTATAATGTGCAAACCAAAGTTATTTGATCGCTCTTTTAACAAAGTAGACGTTCTTAATTTTGCTAACACTGGCGGTGGCTTTGAAACAAAACGTAGCAAGCACTAGTATTCTAACAAACCACTCAACAGTTGGTTAGGCTTCGCTTCAAGGCAAAATACACTATTCCGACACCGCAAATAGAGCCAACAATAATAATTGATGTTATACTGTACTTTTGTACAGTGGTGGTTGTCATCATCATTATGAAAGTTATCCCATTAAACATTGAAGCCGGTATTTCTGGCTTTGAATCTCCAGCGGCTGAGTATAAAGAGCTTGGTTTATCATTAGATCAATTGTTGATAATACACCCTGATGCGACATTCATTGGATTAGCTAAGGGTAACTCGATGGAAGGGGTTGGTATTTTTGATGGAGATTTGTTACTCGTAGACAGGGCTGAAAAACTACAACAAGGTGATGTTATTGTTGCAAATTACAATGGCTGCTTTACTTGCAAGTTGATCGATAAGAATAAAGCACAATTACTCTCTGCCTCACCATTGCACAAGCCAGTTACTATTTCCGCCGATGATGAATTTCAAGTTGAGGGTATTGTTACTCGTTCAATACGCATCCATCGAAAAACCAGAGAGTTATCGAATGTATGCTTTAGTTGATGCTGTATCTTACTATGCGTCAGCAGAGAAGGTTTTTGACCCACTAATTCGAAATAAGCCCGTTGTCGTGCTGACCAATAATGACGGCTGTATATGCGCAGTTTGCCCCATTGCTAGGCGGCTAGGTGTTCCCAAGCTCAAGCCATATTTTCAAATTAAAAATTTATTAGCCAAGCACAATGTAGTTATCAGATCTTCTAACTATGAGCTTTATGCTGATTTAAGTGAAAAAATGATGAATGTTATTGGCCGCTTTTGTGATGACCAGTATATTTATTCGATAGATGAGTCGTTTCTTCAGCTTAAAAATTACGGTAGCTTGATTGATGACTGGCACGAGTATGCGCATGACATCAGGAAAACCGTGTGGCGAGAAGTACGTTTACCCGTTGGTGTTGGAATAGGTAGTACGCCTACACTTGCTAAAGCGGCGAATCATGCAGCGAAAAAGCTTTCTGGTTATTTTGGTGTTGCCGTTATAGATAACGAGCAAGAGCGAAAAGCAATATTGGCACGAATGGAGCTAACTGGTGTTTGGGGCATTGGTTAAAGACTGGCTAAACGGTTAGGGGCTTTAGGGCTCAACACGGCGCTAGATCTAGCTGAACAAGATCCTAAGGAAATGAGGACGCAATTTAGTGTGGTGGTTGAACGTACGGTTAACGAACTCAATGGTATTGCTTGTTTAACCTGGAGCGATGTCATAAAAAGCAAAGTAGAAATATTTTCAACACGTAGTTTTGGTGAAAGAGTTACGAACTATCATTCATTAAAAGCAGCGTTAAGCACACATGGCTCTATTGTTTGCCGTAAAGCAAGGTTACAGGGCTCGTTAATTAAAAAGCTTCGTGTATTCGTTGCTAGTTCACCGCATGATGAAAACTATTATCAGAACTCATTTTTATGTGAAGTGCCTATTGCAACAGATAATACCTTAACGATAATCGCGCTTATTTCAAACGCACTTGACCAGATTTTTGTTGCGGGCATTCGTTATTATCGGTGTGGTGTTGGCGCAGTAGAAATGACGAGTGACGAATTTTCACAGCAAGACTTGTTTATGACTAATAACAATAACCCAGAACTTATGCGTTGTTATGACCATATAAATAAACGGTGGGGCAACGATTCATTAAAAGTTGCTGTTGAAGGCGCGAGTGATAAGTGGCAGATGAAAAGAGAGTTTTTATCGCCAAGTTACACAAGTAAGTGGCGAGATATTCCTAAGATCGAGTGTTGAAGCTTGTATAACGTTCATTAAGTTATATTGTCGGACCTCTCCATCGTTAAACAACATTTAAATGCTTAATGTTATCGTCATTACAGATTTTTCCTGTTACCGCAGTTTGAATGTGCTGTGACCACCAGCACATTAATGCACGTCTACGCTCAAGATACTCCGCTCGGTTATAAGCACGGCGAACTTCGTTTTTATCAACATGGGCTAGGGCGGCTTCTATAACATCAGGGTCATGACCTTGTTCATTTAGCGTAGTGCTAGCTAAAGCGCGTAAGCCATGTGCAACCAATTTGTTTTTATAACCCATACGGCTTAATGCTTTATTTGCTGATTCAACATTACAATGTTTATGATGATTGATATTAGAAGGGAACAGGTGTTTTTTGTCACCACTGATCGGCTTTAATCTAATTAATATTTCAATGGTTTGAGGTGTTAAAGGTACTTTATGCTCTAGCCTCATTTTCATACGCTCGGCAGGTATAGTCCAAAGTTTATTTTCGAAATCAATTTCTGACCACTGGGCTTTCGCACTTTCACTAGGGCGTGTCATGGTATGTAATTGCCATTCAAGTAAACATCGTGTTACTAGTTTAATGCTGGCGTAGCTTATATCACTCATTAGTTTACCAAGCTCATTGGGTCTAATAGTTGCCATGTTTGTTACTTTAGGTGCTTGAAATGCGCTACGTATACCCGACAAAGGGTTATGATGTAATATCCCCGTATTAACCGCGTGAGTCATCACATTGTTTAAATGACCGATAATCTTCCCTGTCGTTTCTAAGTTACCTTTTGCCGCTAACGGCTTTAATGCTTCAATAGCTTCAGGCGCTAATATTTTATCTATTGGCCTGTGGCCTAGTTTGGGGAATACATGGTTTTCAAACTTGCGCCATAGGCTTTTTGCAGTATTTTCTGCAATGGTAGTTTTCTTAATAGCAAACCAATCAGTAGCGACACTTTTTAAGGTATTGCTGGCGGAAAGTAATTGTTCACGATGTTTGTCGTCTTTATGTTCTTTAGGATCTATATTATTGGCTAAAAGTTCGCGTGCATGCTCACGCTTCTTTCTGGCATTAGCTAATGACGTTTCTGGGTATGAACCGAAACCAATGCTAGTACGCGATTTGGTGTGAGGCTTATAATAATCAAATATCCACGTTTTAAAACCATTCGGCTTTACTCTTAACAGTAAACCGCTGCCATCACTAAGTTTATATAACTTGTCTTTTGGTTTAGCTTGTTTTACTTCTGTGTTGGTTAGTGGTTTTGTTAATTTTGCCATTTTGGAGTACCGCAACTTGATAGATTTGTCTGGTACTCCTAAAAGTACTCCTAAAAAGTGAGGATGTCACTAAACCGCATGAAATAGCTTAGGACATAAAAAAACCGGAAAACCCTGATGAATTAGGATGTTCCGGTCTTTATAGGTTTGTAATAAACCTGAATATGGTGCTCGCTACTGGACTCGAACCAGTGACACCTTGCATGTCATGCAAGTACTCTAACCAACTGAGCTAAGCGAGCAAATGTTAGTTGAAAAGACTAACGGGCGCTATATTATCGATATGAA
>Ga0209292_1001721_pt1 | contig 26458 bp, 30 predicted proteins | sample GOMGulsemesocosm_2_FD_184634 | JGI IMG/M metagenome (GOLD analysis project Ga0209292, IMG submission 184634) | Methane-oxidizing microbial communities from mesocosms in the Gulf of Mexico - GOM9C Gulf of Mexico (SPAdes) (version 2) | ecosystem: Environmental > Aquatic > Marine > Cold seeps... | reverse complement strand
TAATTTGAACAGCCACAGGCTGGCCCGCAGGGTGAAATACACGGATGTATTTCATAAAGAAAAGTAACTGGTGTGCAAGCGACATTGTTAATTTGTGAGTATTAAAGCAAGAAGCACATCATAAAGCCACCCTCACTAAATGGATAGCATCAATTAACTAATACATAGCCAATGGAATTGCTATAAATACCCGCTAATATTACGGCCGTCAATCGAATGATCTTGTGGTAATAAAAATACCGGTAATTGGGTGGTCCCTCCCAATTCGGACCATTGTCAGATGAAAAGATCAACAGCGGATTCTCTTTGATTCAGGCATGCTCTATGGCGCTCTCGCCAGTGAGCGATCTGCTTCACTCACTGGCGAGCAAGCCATTACATCTCCCTTTTAGGATAAATACGCTTAAAGGTCTTGACTGCATTTTCTTTTACTTCATTGGCGCATCGCTGCCCCTGATAACACTGATAAAAGCTATCAAAATTTCCCCAATAGGTGTGCATAATACCTTGCAGCCGGTTCTTAATGGTCGGCCGACTATTGGCACGCATCGCAATCATGTTCGATAGCTGAAATTCAGCGACACTGGTCACCTGGTATGAAGCACTAATCACATTGAAACCTTTCACTGCAAAATACCCAGGTGTTGGCGGCGCAAATTTGTACTGCCAATCACAAATAGTTATTTTTTTTGAAATTAAGTTAATCGCCGGTTCAGTATCATTGATTGAAGCCGCCCATTTACCAATACCCGTTGTTTCACCGTCGAGCAATCTATCGCCCCACATATACATCGCAATATTATTTTTGGCTAAATGCGCCTGAATAAGGTTCACTTCATTGGCAAATAGCTCGGCTTTATTGTTGCCTTTACAGCGTTCACAACCTTCTTCACCGAGAATAAATACTTCATCTAACCCGACATGCACCCCTTTGGCCCCAAACACTTCAACCAATTCATCTACTAGAGCGAATACCACATCATGAACGCCAGGATGTTTGGGACAATAGGCCCGGGTATAGAAATCTTTGTCTAATAATTTCTTGCCCGGATTTTCCTCAAACTCTGGATATACCTTTAATAGAGAACGAATATTATCTTGTTTCCAAGATTGATGCCCTAACAGATTAATGATCGGAATAACCTCAATATTATGCAGTTTTGCTATGCTTGCAATGGTTTTAGCCTGCTGTTCGCTTAGCGCATTTTTTTCGGCCAACTCAGGATGCGACTTAAATTGATAGTTATAGTTTATCCGTAAAAATAACTTATTGACTGCGGTTTTTGACAAGTCATCATTGATAAATTTAATAAACTGATTGAATTTATCAGGGGCTGGTGCACCAATGGCAAAACCCCGTACTGGTAATTCCTCGGCGCTAGATCCCCACGCACTAAGCGGTAAAATCAATAGCAACAAAATTGTTAGTTTTTTTATTGTCCAATAGTAGCTTTCCATCTCGAGACCCTTATTGTTAGCGAGTTTCTTGTCAACGCGATAGTGTGCGAAGACGAGTACCCTATTCACCAATCTTACAATTGGATGTTGCGGTGATGCTCAATCGCGGCATTAATCGGCTTTAGAGCGCCGTATTTTAGTGGTGACATTAGCGTGTGTTTTTAGAGTCGAACGTTGGAATAGAAGTGGTGACCGGCAACGCTAAAGTTGCTGGTAAAAAAAACGCTAGTATCAAGTCAATGTCAGTTGGGGGACACTAGCGCTGCAGACTAAGAAAGCCTAAACTCTACGATGGCTGTTGTATGCAACCATCATGTTATCTTTTATCAATCAACCGATGGCGCCTGATATTTATCCTTGATCCTAATGAGTTCTTTATGCAACTCTTGTTGAACAACATGTGCGGCTTGCGTGCCATAAATATTGTGCATTTCGCTGGGATCTGCTGCCAAATCATAGAGTTCAAAATGGTCAATACCGACATCTTTAAAATGAATCAGTTTATGAGTGTCGGTCCTGATACCTTCGTGTTTAGCCACTTTGTGCTCTTTTTCAATACCCTCATAGTAGTGATAATAAAGGGCGTCTCGTTCGATAGGCTGTTGCTCAACTAATCGGTCTTTTAATGAAATCCCCTGAATGTCATCGGGAATTTCTATACCAGCAAAATCCAAAAAGGTTGGTGCATAATCAAGATTTTGAACCATCTCGGTGATGGTCTGTTGTGGTTTTATTTTCGCTGGATAGCGGATCACTAGCGGCGTTCTCATCGTTTCTTCATACATAAAGCGCTTGTCGAACCAACCGTGCTCGCCTATAAAGAAGCCTTGATCGGAGGTGTAGACCACGATGGTGTTTTCGGCTAGCCCCTGCTGATCTAAGTAGTCTAATACTCGACCAATATCCTTATCCATGGCATAAATTGAACTCAGGTAATCGTGCATATAGCGACGGTATTTCCACACTAATAATGCTTTAGCATCGCCTTTGGCCGCTTGGTATCCCTTATTTAATTCCTGATAATAAGCATCCCATTTGTTTTTCTGGCTTGATGTCATTCTGGCGTACAACGCTCGCCATTGTTTACCCCAACCTTGCGAAATATCAGCTAAATCACCTGTGTAATCAGCTTCGGTTAACTTAAGATCGTAAGACAAGTACATGTCATTAATTTCTAATTCTTGCAGCGCTGCTGCTGGGCGATTTTGGTAATCATCATAAAAATTATCAGGTACTTGAAGATTTGATGTATCAATAACCCCTAAGTCATCGACATTCGGCATCCAATTTCGATGTGGTGCTTTATGATTATAAATCATCGCAAATGGCTTTGATTTATCCCTAGTTTTCAGGAAGTTTAATGCTAAGTCACCGCTTTTTACTGTGGCATAGGCACCTTGGTAGGTGTTTTCATATTCCGTTTTTATCACCGTGCCTTGCTTATTCTTAATTTCCTTTTTAACCGTCATTTCAGTTGGGCTATTGGTTAAAAACTCTGGCGAGTAATAATGCCCTTGGCCCCGAAGAATTTCCCAATAGTCAAAGCCAACCGGATCTGAATGCAAGTGCCACTTACCGACAACCGCCGTTTGATAGCCCGCTTTTTGCAAATACTGTGGATAGGTAGGTTGATTACCATCAAACTTGCTGTGATTATCGGTAAAGCCGTTAATATGACTGTGCTTTCCTGTCAGCATGACTGCACGTGATGGGCCACAAATCGAATTGGCAACGAAGGAGTTTTTAAACAAAACACCTTCATTAGCAATACGGTCAATGTTTGGGGTGTTAATCAGCTTACTACCATAGGCACTTATCGCACGCTCCGAGTGGTCATCAGACATGATGAAGATAATATTTGGGCGTGCCTCGTCGCCCTCACTAATAGCAGGCATGGATTGATTGTCATCGGCAAGACAACCGGACAAAATAGGCATGATAATGAGTGACAATAATGCCATTCTTCCCATGCTAGGCTTTATAATCTGTTTCCCAATCATTGGTTCACCTTATTATTTTACTACACAGCAATACCAACCTAGGAGAATATTTGATCATTCTTAACAGCCTAGATTGGTATAAATCAATAGAATTTAGATTATTGTGAGCCTTAACCAACCAAGTTACTATCGGCGTATCCGCTATCCACTCGTCAGGAATTAGGTCGACATGCGCAGGGAAAGCCCTACAGCCCGGTGCAAATTATTCACTAAGCGCAATAGCTAGAAAGCAAACTTTCACAGAACGTGTATTACGCAGTTGAATTATGATGTTGCCTTAACCGAGTAATTACAGCAATGGCTTAAGACCAATTTGATTAGGGTATTGCGACACCCGTTCTAGGCGTAAGTTTGTTATTGGCAGGATAAGCGTTTGCATCGACTAATGTGTCAAAGCAGAAGTCTGTCGCAGGTTTGGCTCCGCTTGTTTCCTTATCCACATTTGCAGCGAAGCCGTCTGTTGGTTGTCTCTAATGATCGTAATACCAACCACATAGTGTTGATCGTCTTTTACCGCCTGCCAATGCCCGCCGACGGTAACAGAGTCTTGCCAATTTTAGTCTGCTAACCATCCCTGATTAATAGCCTGAACTCAGTTTATGTAACCTTTGAGAAAATATAGTCCAAAGCCACAGGCTGTCAAATATCGATGTTATGGCCTTGCGCTTAAAAAAAACCTAAGATCACTAACCTATTCATATCAATTCGATATTTTCAGGTTATAATCTGCGCCCAACTAAATACCACCAAATGAGTAGTTTGCTCTTATGAAGTTCACATCATGGTTTGCCGCGCTAATGCTAGTGCTGCTGAGCTTGCCTTGCCAAGTCTTTGCCCAATCTAGCGACAAAGTGTTCACCTTTACCGCAATTCCCGACGAAGACGAATCACGTTTGCGTAGTCGCTTCGACAAAGTGGCGAGCTATTTATCGCAGCAGCTAGGCATCCGCGTAAAGTATGTGCCGGTCAAGTCTTATGGCGCAGCGATCAGTGCTTTTCGTAATAATCAGGTACAGTTAGCCTGGTTTGGTGGTTTGTCTGGGGTGAAGGCTCGGCATTTGGTGCCCAGCTCCTTAGCGATTGCACAAGGCTATGAAGATCAATTTTTTAAGACCTATTTCATCGCGCACCATTCCACCAACTTATCATTATCCGATGACTTACCGGCTGATATTGAGGGACTAACCTTTACCTTTGGCGCTAAAGGCTCGACCTCTGGGCGGTTAATGCCTGAGCATTATCTACGCCAGCAGTTTAACAAGGCCCCGCGCAAGCTGTTCAAACGGGTCGGTTTTAGTGGCGATCACAGTCAAACCATCGCCCAAGTCCAGTCAGGCGCATGGCAATTAGGCGCGGTTAATTACAAGGTGTGGGACAGTGAATTGGCCGCCGGAAAGATTGATCCTAGCAAGATTAAGGTTATCTGGAGCACGCCAACCTACCCCGATTACCAATGGACAATTCGCCAAGATGTTAGCGACAATTTTGGCCGTGACTTTGTACAACAAGTACAAAATGCCTTACTCAATATGAATGAGCCGTCATTGCTTGCGAGCTTTCCACGCAAAAGGTTTGTCAGCGCAAAGAACAGCGATTATGCGCCAATCAAAAAAGTCGCCAAGGCCATCAAATTATTGTGACCGATGCTCCATTGTTTACTCTTGTTGAGCAGAGTATCGCGTTCAAAGCGCATCAGGTACTGAGCAATATTAGCCTCGAGATAAGGCGCGGCGAAACCGTGGCGATCATCGGGGTCAGTGGCTGTGGTAAATCATCATTGCTCAAGGTGCTATTTGAACAGCAGCGTCAGCAAAGTGCATTTTGTCCGCAACGACCGATGTTAGTCGATAGCCTCAGTGTGTATCACAATATCTACATGGGGCAGCTGCAACAGCATCATTTTGTCTATAACTTAATCAACTTGATGCGCCCATTTGCCGCCCCCAAGGCAGAAATCCGCCAAATCAGCCAATTACTCGGTTTAGAATCAAAGTTATTTACCTCGATCGACCAGCTCTCTGGCGGGCAGCAACAGCGCACCGCCATTGCCCGCGCCTTGTATCAGCAACAAGCTATTTTTCTCGGTGATGAGCCATTATCCAGTGTCGATCCGGTGCAGGCCAGCGCCCTGCTAACACTGATAAAATCACGCCATCATACGGTGGTTATCGCGCTCCATAACAAACAGATGGCGCTCAATGAATTTGACCGAATTATTGCACTTGGCAACACCGGTATCCTCTTTGACGGCCCGGCGGCGCAACTAAATGATGAACTGCTTGAGGTTATCTATCAACAACCCGACGCCATCATCAATCAATGAACGCTAGCACTCGCACCACTGCAGCGCGCTATCGCAATATTACCTTGGTACTGGCGATTTTTGGCCTACTCGCGTTTGCACTGGCCGACATCGAAATTAGCCATCACGACCCATACACCGCGCTGCAAAATATCTTACATGGGTTGATCCAGCCCGATTTGTCCCACACCGAATATCTCCTATCGGCGCTGGCCAATACCATCAGCTTTGCCTTAGTTGGCCTAAGCATTGCGGCGCTCATGGGATTATTACTTAGTCACTATCATCGACACCCGATGGTGGCACACTTTTGCGCCTTCATTCGCTCGATCCACGAATTATTCTGGGCGCTGATCTTTCTGCAAATGTTTGGGCTGTCTGCTATCACTGGCATACTGGCCATCGCCATCCCTTACAGTGGCATCTTTGGCCGGGTGTTCAACGATATTTTATCCCGTAGCACGATGGCGCCTAAAGTCGTTTTTGCCCAGTCCACCAGCAAGCTAAGCGCGTGGTTATATGGCCCGTTAGCACAATGCTGGCCTGTCTTATTACGTTATACCCGCTACCGCTTCGAATGTGCGCTGCGCAGCGCCACCGTGCTTGGATTCATTGGCTTACCAACGCTCGGCTATTATTTAGAAACGGCGTTTAGCCAAGGGGACTACCAACAGGCTGGCGGCTTGTTATTGCTCTCTTTTGGCTTAATCGCCAGCATAAAATGGTGGTTGAAAACTTACTTAATACCCGTTTATCTTATTGCGGCCCTCTGTTATCTGCCGTGGCAAACACCGCTGCAATGGCAATATCTGTGGCGTTTTGTCTCACAAGACATTGTGCCACAGCCGCTACGAGACGGTGATTTTCAATTAGAACAACTAAGTAACTGGTTGTTAGAGATTGTCAGCGGGCAAATTTTGCCCGGGATCTGGGCGACATTATTGCTATCAGTCGCCGCATTATTGTTAACCGCACTGCTCGCCTTATCCTTATGGCCGTTGGCCAGCAGAGCATTGGTCGGCCACGGCCAAATATTGGGGCATGCGTTGCTCATTGTGTTACGCACCACCCCGGAATTTGTGATCACCTTTATCCTGATGTTATTGCTAGGTCCGTCAATGTTACCCGCCATCCTTGCCTTAGCACTGCATAACGGCGGCATCATCGCCTATTTACTCGCCCGCACCAGCGAACAAATAAAGCTGGGATCTGACCAACCATCCGGGATAAACTTGTGGAGTTATCAGCTGCAACCACAGCTTTATCCCAGTTTTATCGCCTGGTTATTTTATCGTTTCGAAGTGATTTTACGCGAAAGCGCAATCTTAGGTATGCTTGGCGTAACGACGCTAGGCTTTTATATCGACTCAGCCTTTGAGGCTTTGCATTTTGACGTTGCGCTGCTACTAATCTTAGCCACCGCCGCAGTCAACATGGCGGTTAACAGTGGCTCCCTGCGGCTCAGGCGAAGTCTGAATATTGATAAGCTAGAATTGCTATGATAGATGTCTAAGGTTTATAGGAGCCAACAATGAAAGCGTGTAACTCGTGTGGTAAATGCTGCATAAAATACAGTAACGGCGCATTGTCGGCATCGGCTGATGAGATAGCGCTGTGGGAAGTATTTAGTCCCGAGATTGCACAATATGTTCGCGATGGCGAGATTTGGGCAGATCCTAATACTGGTAAACTGTTTGAACTGTGCCCATTTCTCCGGCAAACAACCGACCAAAAATCGCAAGTAAGATACACCTGCGATATTTATTTCGACCGTCCCGACGATTGCAAATATTATCCGTCTAACGTGCAAGAAATGATTAATGATGACTGTGAGATGATCGAAGCTGCTGATCTGCGCGATCTAAAGAAAGCGCAAACCAAACTCGATGTTATTATGATCGATAGTCGCTAAGCATCGCCTTGGCCTTGTTTAGCATAGAATCAGTTTTCCCGGTTAAATCTGACCGTGAATAATCCATCATGATATCCGGTTGTATGCCCACACCCTCGACCAAGTCACCATTAGTTTTATAGGAAATCATGGTCGGGATAGTGATAATGCCACCGAAACGCTCACCATCGACAGCGGGTAAAAAGTAATACTGGCTGCGACCACTGCCACCACCACTTGCTTGACCGATTAATGTGATGTTATCTCTATTTTTCATCGCATTAAGAAAAATGTCCGTTGCACTAAAATTCATTTGATCCATTAATATAATCACCGGCTTGTCATAACGATAACGCTTAGGGTTATCTTTAGTTCTATGAACCATCACATGCCAATTAGAAAAGATCTTATGATCGCCCTGCCAGTTGGGTTTAAACGCGGCGGTAAACTTATTGAGCAACTGCCTTTCCTGGTGGGAGAATTGTGACGAACTGCTAGGATATAGATAGCGGTCGACCAAATAACCTTCGGCTGTTGGCTGGTCATCTAACAGCATAATTCGATACTTGGCTAAGTTTGAGACATATAATTCCTTTTCATCGAGAAAATAAGGCATCAACGCTTTTAAGATGGTTCGACGTCCGCCGCCATTACCCCGAACATCGATAATCAACCCCTTAGTTTGGCTAAACTGTTGCATCGCTTGATCGATGAAATCGCTATTTTTTGACATTTTGGCGATCCGTAGATAGCCAGTATTATCGTCAAGCAAGCGAGTCTCGGTATGTGGCCAGCCGCCGTACTTTATCGATTCATCGGTTAACGATAACTCTTGATAAACAATTGATTTTCCATGTGCGTCACTCAAGCCAACGACAACAGTATCTTGCGGCCTAACACCCGCTTCACGTCGTAACATTGGTAAGTAACGCAAATTTTTAACCGTAGCAAGGCTGGAGAGACTCTTCGAGCCCTTTGCGGCGAAACGTGCCGCGATATCGAGCCAAAACTCAATAGATTTGCCATCGATACTGACAATGTATGGATGTTTTTTATCAAGTGTTCTCTCTCTGTCTTGATGCAGTGCTAAATAGCCGAGCTCGGTATTAAACACTAAAAATGGTAAATATTGTGTCTCCTTTTTAGCGCCAAGTAGCCTTAAATGACCATCGCCAAAATTACTCAATAGCTTTTTTATGCCTAGATTAAATGCCGATTTAGTAAGCCCACTATTAACCGAGTGTCGAAGACAGCTAAACGCCACTTTATAATCAAATGATGTTCTGTCGCGATACGCATAAGTGTTATCGATGAGCCCCTCAATTTTATTTATAAACGCTGTCGCCTTAGCTAGATCGACCTTGGGGTAAGGTTGTAAATCAAGGGATTGCCCCAATTGATAGCTTGCACAAATGCTGCTATTGACCAGCGTGTTTGCGATCGAATAGGTATCTGCAGATAATAAGTTTTTCCTAAATTTGTCCTTGGATAAGTCCAATTGCATCTTAACTACGCGCCCAGTTCTATCGAGCAGCGTTACGGCAATAGAGTTATCAAGGTCCAAACCTATGGCGCCTAACGACGCTTTAAAATTAATGATGAACTCGCGTCGCCACTGATAGTTTTGCTGGCGTAACTGCTCAGTAATGCTATCAAGTGGCTGCCCCTCAATGGCGATCAATCGATACCAATCATCACTAATCTGCACTTGCCACTCTTTATCTTGCCAACGCAGCTGCTCAAAAGGTGCGATTTTATTTGAACTACACCCCGATAATATTAATAGTACTAACCACAGTATTCCAAAATAGAACGTTCTCATCTGCTCTTTCCTCACTCATATCAATTTGCTTAAACCTGTTATGCGCCATACAATAAGCATTTGTGCAGTTGATACAACACTACGTACCTGAGTTATTCTGAATACTTCTGAATCATAACTTTAATCATTTACTTTCAATAACATATAGAACTTAACTTTTGAACAAGAAATATATTACAATTAATGATTGGCAGATAGAGCCACAAAATGGCTTAGCAAATCACCCCGTTCGCGGTTCCTTTCAGCTGAAGAATAAATCCATGCAGGTGTTAATGTTATTAGCGCAAGCCAATGGAGAGATAGTGCTTAAGAGCGATATATTAAAAACGGTATGGCCCGATACTATCGTTACTGAAAACTCACTAAGCCAAGCAATCTCTGAATTAAGAAAAATGTTTGGAGATTCCAGGAGCGCGCCTAAATACATTCAGACATTCCCCAATCAAGGCTATAGCTTACTCGTTATGGAATGTAGCAAGGCTAAAAAGATACAGAGATGGTTAATCACGGTTAAGCTAAGATACTTCTTACTCGCCGCTAGTCTACTACTCGGCTCATTAAGCTATTGGATGTTTGCAAATCAGCCAAACAAAGTGTTGATCAAGTCACCCAATGGACAGTATTGGGCAAGTATTGCTGGGGAAAATTCAAATTATTCGCTTGGCATCTATGCCATCGACAATTCTGAGGTACAAGACGTCTTCTTTCGGATATTACGGATACTTTCTCCACAATCCTTTGCTTGGTCGACCGACAGTAAATATTTCATTGCTGCCATTGCAAATACCGAGGATTCATATCATTTTATAATTTCGCCTGTCGCTGGTATCGATAAGTTTTCGATTGACCTTCCTAAGCAGCTCAATACCCACGAAGCTACTATCAAGCTGCGCTCAAACACCGGTACAGCATTGCCTTTTGCCATATCTAAGCATGTTGTAATATCCAAGATGTTACATGTTTGGCAGCTCAGTAATGGACAGTCAATACAGATACATTTTGACCAAGTTGGACCCAGTAAAATATCTTGGCACTAAAACATGGATGGCCGCTTGGATAAGTAATGAGTTTTATCCTATGCTGAGTTGGCAGCTCAGCCTGTTGGCTTATCGGTCATACAGCCTATTAAGCTGCGCTGGTTTATCCAACGATCTCGCAACAGCTTCTATTTTCACTCAGGGGTCAAACTTTGTGCGCAAGCGTTTTCTGTATATAAAGCGCCGTAACTGCCTTTACTATATCAAGCTATTAGCGCGCTGACTTGGTGCTATAAGCCACTTAGGAGACAATAACTGTGCATATCATCTTAGCATTCTTAGGGTTTGTGGTTACAATTCTGGTGCTACTAAACAAGCTTCAAGAGAATGGACTTGATGTGGGTTGGTTGAATCCTCTGAGCTGGCGCAGGCGACGAAACTATCGCGTAAACCACGATTTAAATCCGGCATATAAACTGGAATCTCCCATGGAGGTCGTGGCATTGCTGATGGTGGCAGTTGCAAAAGTTGATGGTGACTTTAGCAAAGAACAGAAAGCAAGAATTTTGCATTTATTTCAATCACAATTTCACTTGACGCAAAAACAAGCGAGCAGTTTATTAGCCGCTAGTGTTTATTTGTTAGGTCACAATGATGACGTTTATGCCAATCCTGAAAAAGTGATGGAAAGATCATATGATAAATTCGAAAAGGAGCAATCTCAGTCTCTCGTATCACTGATAGAACAAGTAGCTCAAGTTGAAGGACAAAGCTCACCGGCACAACGAGATCTAATAACAAAGATTAAGGCAACATGTAACCAGCATCAGGATTCTACTTGGTGACACCAACAAATAGCTGACAACACACTAGGGTCGATTGAACTTTGTCGCTTGTTTTTCAAACTAGTTGCAAGGCAGAGCCTATGTGGTGTGGCACCTAGCAAGCACTAAAGACGCGGTGTCATAGTCAATGGCACCAGAATTATGCGGTGTCGACCAGCCGCCAAAATCACCTATGGCTTAGCGATATAAAGTTGGCCCATTGCAATTATTGCATCAAGTTACACCGTCACCGCTGCTGACCCCACTGGCAGCATAAAAAGCTAATTGCATAAACGACTGATTGCAACCTGATTTATTTTACTAAAAATACTATAATCGAGCTTAGTTTTTTATCGATGACAAATAGAGTACACAATGAACACAAAAATATACAAGCGCGTACATACCTTAGCCGAAGATTTAATGAGTGCGGTACAGAAGAAAGATCAAAGCCGCTTTGATCTTTGCTACAGTGAATTAAAAAACGTATGTGAAGAACATGAAAATAGCGATAAAGACCATCCCGTACAATGGGAAACGCTCGGTGACTTTACTGAAGATCTTGAGTTAGCCATTACCATCTACGACAAAGCACTGCTCAAAGCCAACGCGATTAATTCAAGAGACTTTAAGTCCTCGATTGGCTTTTCAATCGCGTCACTCAAAGTGGAACTTGGCGATAAAGCTAGCGCAATCGAATATTTATCACAAGCTAAAATCAGCGCTAAGCAAATTCCAGATCACGAATTAAAAGCAGAAATCACTGATTTATTTGAAAAGTTAACCCTATCATAACAATGACCATCCGTTTAAAAATGCGGAATGAGCTTTCCAATTGGTCTGTCTTAGTCTAACTGACGCAAAGTATGCCACGCGCTGCACATCTGGCGAAACTGAGTCGCGTCCCCCTCATGACGATCCGGATGCCAGCGCAGGGCTAACTTACACCAACGTTTTCGAATATCTCGTTTGCTAGCCGATGCGCTTAATTCAAAGATTTTTAGCGCGCGTTCGCGATCATATGAGTCATCTTCACCGGTGATATAACCATGGTATTTACCCCAAAATGACTCAAGCATCTCCTTGATCACATGACCACTGGTATCATAATTATCCCAATCGAGATAATACTCTCGTAGCGGCGCATCATGGTTAAACTCGTCAGCCATGGCATTGGGAATACTGGCCAGCAAGACAATCTCCATGGATCTAACTTGCAGCCATTGCTGGGGCAACAGCATATTTTGTAACTGATATAATGCATTCATGATTAAGAAATTACGTTTAAACAGATCTTTTTCTGGATCATTGTCGAGGCTATCAACCAGATGGGTATTTTGTAGTGCGACAAGTAAATGGTGAACTTTCCAACATTTGTGCTGCTCCTTTAACAAAGACAGCAGCGGCCAGATCAAAGGATTGTCTTGCTCAATATGCGCCGACAGAGCATCTTGTTTAGCAGTACTCGCCATATTCATAGTCATTAACAATCCCTAGGTAAGTTAGTCGGCAAATGCATACCCCGTGCATGAGCATTAATAATCTCAACACATATTACACCAACATTCCATAAAAATGGTTTAACCGACGACGAATTTCGTTTACATGGCACCTAAACTAACTGCTGACATGTGCATTAAGCCGCCCTCGCTAGTCGCCTCATATCTCAACTGCGCGCTCAATTATTTCGATGCACTGAGCCCTTCAATTGGTTATCTAACTCAACGATAACAACTCCACAACTTACGATAAACATAAAATAAACCTTGATAAACATAAATTATCGTTCTACGCTAGCCACATGAATATACAAATACACCTCGACATAGAGATGGCAAAAAATAAGCTCTCTCTCAAAGAATTATCCCAACGAATTGGTATTTCGATGACCAATTTGTCACTGTTAAAAACAGGAAAGGTTAAAGCGATACGTTTCTCTACCCTTGCTGCAATTTGCCAAGAGCTTAATTGTCAGCCTGGGGACATTCTGGAATATGTGCCCGAATAAAACGCGTTGTTTAAGCCCTACTCATAAAATACTATTGGAGAAACACTAATGAAAGATAATCACTATCTACTACCGGGACTCGCCGCAATTGCACTTGCTGTATTATTCCCTATCTACTGGATCCAAGAGATCATCGCAGGCGCATACGGTGACGCTGAGAGTTACTTTCAAACATTGGCCAATTAAGCTTTTCTAGCTGGGTCTTTTTAGTTATCGGACTACTGAGTATCTATCTGTATTACAGCTTTAGGCGTATTTTGCACGATCAGCTTAACTTCAAAAGTATTGATATTTTATTATGGATTATGATTGGTATTTCGGTGGTATTTTTTGGCAGCCTCTTCTTATTGGATGTGTTGCCAGTAAATGCCGATTCGAACGAGTTAATGGTGAGTATAGGTTATGCCATTAGCCTAGGCTGCATGATTCTGTTTGGTTTAGTCGATATTATGATTGCCATCATTCTACTTCGTCATTTTGGCGAACTCCCTAATCTATTGAAGGCGATTGCTATCCTTTCCTTAGTCCAAGGGATCTTCGAACTCAGCATTATCCTTAACTTTTTCGTCCTATTTAGCTTCCCTGTTTACCTCATCATTCTCGCGATTTACTTCTTGCGCAAACCACAAATGATAGAGGTTGTGTAGCTCTTAGGCCTTTTAATATAGTGGCATAGGGATAAAATAGGGGGCATGTATTTTACGGCGCTGGTTTATCGCTACAAAAGATATCTTTTAGTATGCCCAATACCCATTTGTGCAGCGTATTATTTTGAGAACGCGGATGCCACGCGACAATAACGTCAAAGCTGGGTGGGGTTTCTGAGAGTTCAAGCGGCACTATTTTTGGATCGGGTAACAATCTGGAGGGCAAAAAACTAATCGTATTCGTGGATTGAATGATGTCCGAGGCCGATAAAAAACTCGGCAGCGACATCACAATATTTCGTTTATAGCCCTTTTGGGCAAACCAATCGTCGTGAGAGCCTTTTAGGTTAGGACGTGAAGGTGACACAATGATCTGTGGCATCTTTGCAATCTCACTCAACTGATATTTTTTCCCTCTAAACTCTGATTGATTGCCCGTGACACAAACATGATGCTCTTTAAACAACAGCATAGACGGGTAATTATCGGGAATAAATCCAGGGAACGTAATGACCAGATCTAATTGCCCCGTCACCATCAGCTGATTTAAGTCATCTGATTCAAAGTCCCTAATAATGACTTTGAGGTTAGGTGCTTCAATGTTTATTTTTTTCAACAGCATCGGCAACACAGTGACAAGGGCGTAATCTGAGGTGCTTATTTGTAACACGCCTGAGAGCTCTGAGGGATCAAAGCTTACGCCAGAGATTAATTCGTCAATGTTGGCCAGAATATCATTAACTTTATGCTCCATATTTTCAGCGACCAGCGTCGGTATAACACCATTACTGGTTCGAATAAACATCTCATCATCAAAGGTATTTCTTATTTTTCTCAGCTGTTCACTAATCGCTTGCTGAGTTAACCCCATTAAATTAGCCACTTTCGACAAGTTCCGCTCTTGGAGCAACAACTGGAGCACGCGCAGTTGTTTTATATCGAGCCTATTAATACCACTAATAATTGTATCCCCAACAAGTAATGTTTGTTTTTAATTGTAGCAGAGAGAGTTTAGCATACCGTCATTAAATATTGCGCTGCAATTACGGTGTAATCATTAAACAGCACCTGAACATTTACTTATACCAAGCGGATTAAATTTATGATCTTGTTGTGCGTAGATAAAATTATTCTAGGCAAGGCGCTCTCAATCCTAATAGCTAGCTATTAGGATTGAGAGCAACACAGTCTAGGTGGATTTTAGCCAGCACAAGTGGTCAATTAATTAGTCCGTTTGGTATTTGATACCAGATAATAACTTGGAGTATTAATATGACATTGTCACCTTTGTTTAGCGAGATCGCCCTAGGGCCATATACCTTGAAAAATCGCATCGTTTTACCACCGCTAACCCGCTCACGAAGCTCACAACCGGGCAACGTACCCAATGACCTGATGGCACAATATTATGCCCAACGATCTGGGGCTGGCTTTATGGTCACCGAAGGCACACAAATTGAACCTCGTGGCCAAGGTTACGCCTGGACTCCTGGTATTTATAGTGACGCGCAAGTACAAGGCTGGAAAAAAGTAACCCAAGCAGTACATCAAGAAGGTGGCGTTATCTTTGCTCAACTATGGCATGTCGGTCGTGTCTCGCACACCTCACTACAACCCAATGCAGCTGCCCCCGTAGGACCTTCTAATATTAAAGCCGATAATGTTAAAGTATTTATCGAAACTGCACCTGGTGAAGGGGCGTTAGCAGATCCGAGTGAACCTAGGGCCTTATCGACAACCGAAGTAGAAGCGTTAGTTGCCATGTATAAGACTGCGGCAATCAACGCAAAAACTGCTGGTTTTGATGGCGTAGAATTACACTGTGCCAATGGCTATTTAGTCAATCAGTTTATTTCTGAGCATACCAACAACCGTACCGATAAATATGGTGGCAATTTAGACAATCGTTTACGTTTCTTAAAGGAAATTACCGAAGCTGTTGCCGACGTAATGGGAGCAAATAAAGTGGGGGTAAGATTCGCGCCCTTATTTGAAAGTACCGACGAAGAGCGCGTTTATTTGGGTCTCGTCGAAAGTAACCCGCATGAGACTTACATCGCCGCGATTAAGGTACTCAATGATGTGGGTATCGCCTACTTATCGCTGGCTGAAGCTGATTGGGATAATGCGCCGGATTTACCACATGAGTTTTACGCGGCGGTGAGAGCAACATTTGATGGCCTCGTGATGTATGCGGGGAAATATACCCCAGAAAAGGCGCTAAACATTCTCGCACAAGGTCATGGTGACATATTCGGATTCGGCCGTCCCTTTATTGCCAATCCAGATTTAGTAGAGCGTATTCGCAATAAATGGTCTTTTAATGCCCTCGACCCAGCCAGCATGTACGGTGGCACGGACAAAGGCTATACCGATTATCCGATATATACGCAATAAGATTACCCCCTAGCAACCTAGCATAGTACCTGAGTTTTTTATTCGAACGCAGTTATTAAGCACACTAAGCTATGTTTTTGATGGCAACACAGGCCGATTAAATCGCTAAGGGGCGCATAGTGCCTTAGGGTTTGTCGTGCCAATGTTTGATTTGGGATTAGGTTTTGTGGAGTGCATAGATCAAGTGTTCTGACCCCTTGATTACGTCTAGGTGAATAACTGACCGACTGTTTTCATTGGAATAAACATTCTTACACGACCGTTGATTTCACAAAGCACCTCAAAACCATACTTTTCATAAAATGACTCAGCTTGTTCAGTTAAGCAATCAACAACAATGGCATAAGCTCTCATATGAGCATTAATTTGCCAAAGATATTCTAGGGCCTTGATTAAGCTAACTTTACCCAACCCACTACCATGAAATTCTTTATGAACAGCAAGTTGAGCTAAAAGAAAAACAGGAATGGGATAGCGCGGTAACTTTTTAGCCATTGCTTGTGGTAACGAGTCACGGCTAATTGAACTTGGCGCGATACTATAAAACGAACAAATTGGATATTTTTGATTGGGTAGTGGCACACAAGCAGATAAAACCATGGTGCGACTAATACCTGCTTGCATATGTTTAGCGGCTTGGGTGTGGATAAAATCGTTTAACTCTTTCTCGCCACAGTCAAATGATGCTCTATCGTGCTGTGATTTATCCAATTCTTTAAAAGTCTTGGAATAACTCACTTAAAGTCACGCTTTTTAGTAAATGTGGCAGCTTCAAGCAATGCTTTATTCGGCGCCTTAGCCTCGTCACAAGCAATCATGAATTGGTCAAATACACTTGCGTCAACAGTAATGCCCTCACGCTCAGAAATCACCTGAGTTGAATCTTCGTCCATTAGACGAACAACATATTCAGTTAAGCTTTTTAAACCAAGTAACGCTGATGCTTTCTCAGCCTTAGCTTTAATTTTTTCATCCAAACGGATATCAAGTCTTGCAGTAGCCATAAACCCTCCAAATGTACGGAGTGGTTCCGTAATTGAATTGAGTATAAGTTTTAAACAACCAAAGTGCAACTTGTACGGTTCTAGTACGGATTATATTTTAAGCTTTGTTAATATAACGCCTTGTCTTAGCCCTGATTGTTAGAAACATATTTGGGACATAAAAATCAACTGATATTCAATGACTTTCATTATCCAAGTTAACTTGGACGTAATTTATCATCAATAGACCACGCAAAGATTTTAACGTCCTAAAAAGCAAAAAAACCGTCAACAAATTAATGTTAACGGGCTTTTCTTAATAGTGGCGCAGAGATAGGGATTTGAACACTAGCATCAGGTATGGCAATAAACCGTTGCTTTTACAGCCCCCAGAAAAGCAAAAAGCCCGTCAACAAATTAATGTTAACGGGCTTTTCTTAATAGTGGCGCAGAGATAGGGGTTTGAGCCCTAGCATCAGGCATTGAAATAAACCATTGTCTTAATTTATTAAACACAATAAAGCAAAAAGCCCGCTGACTCTTTCAAGTCAGCGGGCTTTTCTTAATAGTGGCGGAGAGATAGGGATTTGAACCCTAGAACGGGATAAACCGTTGCTGGTTTTCAAGACCAGTGCATTCGGCCACTCTGCCATCTCTCCAGCGCGTTGAATAATATAGTAACCAGATGTTATTGCAAGCCTAATTACCGATTTTTAACAAAAATATCGACATTTTTTGTATTTTCAATAGAAAGTTGTTGATAAATCAAGCGATGGCTTAAATCAACATCAGCGAGCACGAAAGCAAGCTCAAAAATACCACTAATTGGCACACTCAATGGGTTTTGTCACACGCAACAACTTCATTTTAGTGCCTGAGGTATAAAATACCCTAACGCAGCTACCGTTAGCAACATCAGAGAAGCTAATGAATTTCTCCTTATTTGTTGTGCCATCGACTAACATCTCGTAATCAAATGCCTTTGGCCTACTAAAACCAGGTTCGGTATACGCAGTAGCCACCGCGCCGACGAGGCCTGATGTCGCTAAACCAATGAGCACTCGTCCAGCCATGCTCTCATTTTCTTCAAGCTCTATCGGTACTTTGTTTACAATGGTGGCGTAAAATAACGGCTCAATTACAACTGACTCTTTGCGCCGCAACTCGATACTACTACAGCTCCAAAGACCGCTAACGACCATAAAAAAGACAACATATTTCATCGGTTGTGTTCCTGTATCGCCTCGCTAACACCTGCAAAAATAGTCTTTGCAAAATCGCTCTGCTCGGTGCCGGTTATTTGCAATTTTCCACGTTTTAATGTGTGTATAAAGATGCGGCTATTGTTTGGGCCTTCCTGAACCACTAATACTCTTCCCACTTCGCCCCAGCTAAATGCAGAGATAGCTTTGGTAAACAAAACCATAAAGCCCTTTGTGGTATTCCGGCTCTCCTTTATATTCACGTTAGTATTATGTAACGTCGCTAGTAAAGCTAAATTAACCGTTTGTTGGTCGGCGTTAAATCGTTTCGATTGGCCACTGTCGGGCGCAGCACTATATACATTGCTCATGTTTGAACAAGCTAATATTGATGCCAATAATACAAGTAATGCGGTGTGTCTTAAATAATATTTCATGATAACTCTAATTTTCAACGAGTCTTTTATTCGCTGTTACGGGCGTCAAATTATCACATTAGATAAGCAAATAAAGTAAGCAAATGTAAGCGCAAAACTCCAAGCTAAGTGAGCGATAGCTTGCTTACAAACCCTTACACTAATAACTCGATAGCTGTAGTAGTATCTCGGACAATAAATTACATCAGCCAATATATGAGTACATCATGAAATACAAATTACTGCTGCCAATCGCCTTAACATTATCTATGCCGACACTCGCCGAAGAACTACAAACGATCGAAAATCCACACACGGTATTTTATGGCGCCGCATTTTCGGATATAAGCTTCGCCGCTAAAAATGAAAAAAAAGACTTTGATGATGGAGCAGTTAGCGAGTTTGGTTATCGTTATCAGGTAACCAAACATTTCGCCTTCGATACTCGCTACATAAAGTCTTCATCGATCGGCTTTAAGCAAATACTATCCCTTGGCGCTTTAGACGGAACAGTCGACTACTCTGCATTAGTCGCTTCTGTGCAAGGTCGATTAGCACTTACAAACAACAGTTTTGTCTATGCTAATGCCGGTGCTAGCGCTTACGATTGGCAATATCAAAAAGAAGGTAGCTGGACCAAAAAAGAAGACCAACGCAAACTTAAAGACTCTGGTGCAGGCACATTTTTAGCGCTAGGTGCTAAGTACCAATGGTCACAGGTTGAGTTATCGGTAGAAAACAAATGGCTAACCATGGGGGATGTTAAAGCGAGTAACTTTGGCGTGGCCATCGGGTACCGATTCTAAATAGCTGTAGGTCAAAGACACAGTCGTGATGAAAATATTGACAGAAATCAGTACTGGCTGCACGTTGGTTGTAGTACTAGCAGCTTGTGCTTATGATCCCATGGCTCCTGATGAATATGCTGATTTCTGGTGTCAATCAGCAAGTATCGAAAACTCACACGCCCATCAATTAAAGCTTGAACGCCTCAGCGCCAATCAGACGTCGTCAATAGCGATCATTAATGATTGTGAACCCTAGCATCTTCAAGCATGGCGCTCCTTGTTAAGCGCCTTAACCTACATGAGAGTAGATTAGTGCTACGCACAATTAAGCTCAACTGTTATTGAACAATAAAATTTTTTTAGGAGCCAACGATGCGTCGAAGTACAGGCTTTACACTTATCGAACTAATCATTGTCATCATTATTCTTGGTATTCTAGCAGTTACCGCAGCGCCCAAGTTTATTGATGTAACCAATGAAGCTCACCGAGCAACGCTGTTATCAATAAAGATGTCGATAAACGGTGCAAATAATTTAGTCAATGCGAAATCCAATATTGCTGGAAATCATAAATTACCCTATAAGGCGGTTGGTGGTCCAGCGATTAAAAATGGAAAGGATACTATCGCCCTGGCATACGGGTTTACCGTGGCCAGTGAAGATGCCGTAACGAACATAATCGACTTTGACCAGCAGGTATTTGGTGTCAAACAAGGGGTTCCCCCGAATGATCCTGATGGCGGGAATATCTATATCTATATAAGGAGTCGAACGACAACTGATGGCGACCCAGAGATTTTTGGTGGGACCATCGACCAAATACAAGTTGGTCAATGTTATGTGAGTTATGCCTCAGCGACCAAGGATTTGACGCCGACATATATCGTTGAAAGTAATGGATGTTAAGCAGCTATTTTGTGGTTTAACGCAGCTATTCAATTAATTGCCAGCTAATTCTGAAAACTAATCAGTCAGAATTAGCTGCGCTATATTAAGCCGTATTATTGTGTAATAAGCTGATGCTTTTTCAGTTCGTCGCTGGTCATCCAGTGCACATCACTAAAAGTTGCCGCATTGATGGTAAAAAAGTAAAATTCTGGGCCATTTTCAGCGCCAAGCATTTCTCTAAAATAGGTCAATTGCGGTCCGTGTGCGGCATCATTTTTGGCCAATTTGTCGGCGGACTTTCCTTGTTCGCAGCACCACGAATGTACGCCTACTCTAGCACCTTTTTCGACGACGCGAGTGACACCAGCAGCAAATAGGTCTACCCCGCCAGAAGCAGCCATACCATCAGCAGGAATAATGGTGGTTAAATTTGCCGCTCTAATCAGGCGCCCGGTGTGCATATTGATCGCGTCATTGACAGAGCCTGGCATATTTTTTAACACTAAGGTATCGATCTTAGGGCTATTTTTGAGCATCGCTTTAATTGCGATATAAGAGCCTGTGCCTAAGTCCCCCGAAAGCGTCGCGCTATTACTATCATCTTGGCTTATCTCAAGACTGCCATGGGTGATTAGTGCTTCGTTAATCTCAAGGTTAATGCTATATACTCCGTCACTGCCATTTTTCTTTACGGTGCCGCTGTATTGCGTATCCTCTACAATCGTGTCCATGCTTATCTGGGCAGACCGATAGCAAGCATCTACCTTATCTTCTATCGATTTGATATTACCAAGACACAGACTAAGTTTATTGAGCGGTTGAAATGTCTCAAAATCAAAACCAATCATCGCATAACCATCATGATGGTCGAGTTTATCAACTGACGCATCTTGATTGTCTAGGTATACATAGATCTCGTTGTTGTCTGTATCTAACTTCATCATACTGAGCCGGTAAGGTAGGCCTTCGAGTTCAAGTTTCATGGCCTGGTAACGGGTTAAATGCTCTTGAACATAACTTGCAACGTTATTAGGTGCAATGCTGTGTGCAACGCCAGCGAACGGCACTAGGGTATCAGGCTGTTTTTTACTACCGTTACATGCGCTCAGCAACACGGCTGCGACTGTCGCTGATAGTACTAAATTAATTTTTTTGTTCATTGTATTCCTGCTTTTTAAACTGATTGCTCTATCACTCGTAGAATAGCTGCGCTAACAAGAGCCGATAAATGCAAAGGTAATTATCACCCGCAAGGATAGCCAAGTTATATTTATTGGTAAGTAAGCCTTTGTAAGCAGCGTGGTAAAAGAGCTATCTTTTGTATAAAATATAAGAAAAAATCAGGGACCATCATCTTGTTAAAGACACATATACTCATCATTGAAGACGATGAGGAGATTGCACGTTTAACCTCAATATTGTTAGGTAATGAGGGGTATACAACGAGTATCGTTAGTGATGGCGGTGATGCTATCGAGCAGATAAAACAGCTAAATCCAGACCTTATATTGCTCGATCTGATGTTACCAACGCTAAGCGGCGACGATATTTGCAAACAAGCTCGCGAGTTTTACGACGGACCAATCCTGATTGTCACCGCCAGTAATGACGACATCAGCGAGGTTCATCTGTTGGACATAGGCGCCGACGATTATCTGCGTAAACCGATCAAGCCTAAAATTATGTCGGCAAGAATAAAAGCATTGTTACGCCGCTTTGTAAGTGACAAGAAAGGTGGCAAGAAAATTGTGTTAAATTCGATTGAAATTGACTGCCACAACCGCAGCGTAAAATATCTAGATAAATTGCTTGAGCTAACTAACTCAGAATATGACATGCTCGTTATTTTGGCTAACCATGCTGGCGAAATTGTATCGAGGGAGAGTTGTAGCAAAGCACTGCGTGGTATTGATTATGACTTGAGCGACCGCTCGATTGATATGCGAATATCGGCGCTACGAAAGAAATTAACGGCTCAAACCCAGCACAGCCAACTCATTAAAACGATTCGTAACAAAGGTTATATTCTTACTAATGAATAAACTAATCCCACGATTTTTTACCCGTTTATATACCACCATGACAATCGCAATATTCGCCAGTGTCTACCTGACGATAGCGTTGATGAGCGAGTGGATTGAGCAAGATGATGTCGAGGATTTTTTACGTGATACTTCCTGGGTATTTCAGGTTTTGGAAAGTGTCAGGGATAAAAAACAACTGGCTGCTAGCGAATATTATCTGAAACTTGATCAAGAGCTATATCCATTTCAAGTGACTTGGTCAGCCACCAATGAAACTCCGTGTAATGACTGTGTATTTGTAGGACACATTGTTGGTGCAGATGTCTATAAACTTGACGATGGCCGAATGCTCTCGAAACACCAGATAACTGGCAGTCTGGGCTTTGTAATACTCGAGGACATTAAATTTGAGCCGCAGCCCGAGACCTCAACAACAGAGTTTACGCCAGTAGATATCGAGGAACTGATGCCATTCCTAATATTATTTAGTATCTTAGTGACTATCGCGATCACCTTATATTTACCAATAAGAAAATTACAGCACCAAATCAACCAATTGAACACGATTAATCAACAGTTTGGTAAGGGTGACTTAGATGTTAGAGCAGACAAAAATACCCCCGAACCTTTACGAGGTCTCGCCTTGAGTTTTAACAATATGGCACAACAATTAGCTGACAATGTCACTGAGAATCAAATATTTGCACAGGCCGTACCACATGAGTTGAGAACGCCATTAAGCCGAATTCAACTAGCGGCAGGGATTATTCGCGCCGATTGTGACTCACTACAGCAACAGCAGCTATTGGACAATATTGATCAGTATATTACCGACATCGATGAGCTTTGTTCACAAGTGATCACCTTTTCACAAGTTAATGCTCACCTGAATAAAGACAAACACCAACAGATTTTTATCAAGCCATTCATCACCACAAGCGTGTCACGATTTCCTTTGCAATCAGCGATAGATATCACGTTGGTTATTGATGATTCGCTCAGCCTCACTACCGATCACGCCTATTTGCGTTTAATCGTTGACAATTTAATCAAAAACGCAATAAATCATGCCAGTAGCAAAATCGTCATCTGCGCTACCACATCTATCGCAGATAGTAATGAGACCAGACTATCTATTGAAGATGACGGAAATGGCATCGAAGCAGCAGACTTTGACACCATTTTCATCCCCTATTCACGCTTAGACAAGAGTCGTTCTCGTAAGACTGGTGGCCTAGGGTTGGGCCTAGCGATTGCTCAAAATGCGGCCAAAAGATTAAACAGTAAGATACACGTCTCTAAATCTGCACTAGGAGGCGCAAAATTTAGCTGGTTACTTTAAGATCATAAACGATAGCCACAACGATCATTAACGGGAAGTATCCTAGGTGTAATAACAACACGCCATAGTTAACCGCGGTAACATTGACTATGTCATTGCCATATTATGACATTGGAAAAAATTAGCTATGTGCTATAGTTAGGAAAGTATTTTAATTTTTTGTCTAATCGGAGTTTTTATGGAACATCGCACGACCTATAGCGCTGCAACAGAGTCAGCGCTAGCCACCAACAAAGTTCTTCGCAATACGTATTCGTTATTAGCGATGACCCTCACCTTTAGTGCAGTCACTGCTTTTATTAGCACCCAGTTAAACATGGGCATGATTGGTTACTTCGGATTTTTAATCGCCGGTTTTATTAGCCTATTCATCGTGCAAAAGAAAGCCGATACGGCACAAGGCTTAATGTGGGCATTCATTTTCACTGGCTGTATGGGCATGGCGTTAGGGCCAATCCTTAATCGCTATTTAGCCATGAGCAACGGCGGCGAGATAATCATGCAGGCATTAGGCGGCACCGCATTGATTTTCTTTGGTCTATCAGCCTATGCGTTGAGCACTAAGAAAGACTTCTCTTTTATGGGCGGTTTTTTGTCGGTGGGTTTAGTCGTTGTTATTGTTGCGATGATCGCCAACATCTTCTTCGCTATTCCAGCGCTGAGCTTAGCAATTAGCGCAGCAGTGGTAATGATTATGTCTGGGTTAATTTTGTTTGATACTAGCCGTATTATCAACGGCGGCGAAACTAACTACATACGTGCCACCGTTTCACTTTACCTAAACATCTATAATATTTTCATCCATCTATTAGCCTTAATCGGTTTTGGCGGTGACGACTAAATAGTAGGATGCATAGCTAGCGCACATTTGTTGCGCCGTGCTATTTAGCTATCGACTATTTTAACGTATGATCGGCTTCGCTTAGGCGGAGCTTTTTTTTGCCCTAAATTAACCGATAAATGGCCAACATGAACCCAACATACGTGCTTATTGTTAATAGTGATGTCAACTCGCAAGGCGCTTACAGTGCCTATGTATTTGCTAAAGAATTATTGAAACAACAATATAAAATTAGTCAGGTTTTTTTCTATCAAGACGGGATCAGCAATACCAATGCATTAGTCTGCCCGGCCAGTGACGAGATAAACTTGGTCGCGCTTTGGCAATCGCTAAACATAGACTTTGATGTTGAACTCATTTGTTGCGTTGCCGCTTCACTGCGCCGTGGCGTAGTCGATGCCGCGCTGCAGCAAGAACAGCAGTTAGCCAGCTTTAATCTTGCCCAAGGGTTTAGGTTGGGCGGTTTGGGTGAGTTTGTCGCGGCGTCAGCAACAAGCGATAAGCTTATCCAGTTTTGATCAGGAGCGTAGTGATACCATGAAGACATTAGCAATTATCAACTCAGCGGCGCCTTTTGGCCAAATAAATTATCGTGAGTCTTTAGACATGGCATTGGCCAATGCCAGTTTTGACCGCCCTATCGCCTTGTTTTTTTATGGTGATGGGCTATTTCAAATAGTTAAGGGCACCGATGGCACATTAACCGGCCATAAGGAACTCGGAAAAACCTTTGCTTTGTTGGAGATGATGGATGTTGAAGACATCTTCTTTTGCCAGCAATCGCTCGAAACGCGCAGCCTAACGCCTAAACACCTGCTTCTGGATGGAGAAGTGTTAAACCAAGGCGCATGGTTTGAGAAAATTTCACAGTTTGATCAGGTAATAAATTTCTAATGATGCTTATCATCGCCACGCAAAGCCCTTTTAGCAAGCAGTTGCCAGCGCAAAAAATTGCGGCCTCGCTCATCTTGACCCAAGACGCGGTTATCGCCATTGCCAACCAGGCTATCGACTTCACTGTCTTTGATAAAGTATATGCCTTGGACAGCGATATCGTTGCTCGTGGTTTATGCGACCAGGCGACACAACACCCCCATATAGAGCGGGTTAATTTGGCACAGTTTGTCCAATTAACCGCTAACCATCACCCGATAATGAATTGGTAATCAACATGAGCAGCAGTGGCATAGAATTTAATGGCGTCAGTTATGACGTCGACAAGCACGATTATTTACTTAATCTTGGTGATTGGAGCGAAGAATTGGCGGTCCATATTGCCGCTCTTGAAAAGATTGAGATGAGTAACGAGCACTGGCAAGTGGTACGCTTTATTCGTGAGTTTTACATTGAATTTAATACCAGCCCTGCAGTTCGCATGTTAGTGAAAGCAGTCGCCAAAGAGTTTGGTGCCGACAAAGGCAACAGTCGCTACTTATACTCACTATTTCCCAAGGGACCTGCTAAACAGGCGACACGGATTGCAGGCTTGCCGAAACCGGCCAAGTGTATTTAACTAATCGGTATAAACATAAACGCCAGCGAGAAGCTCAATGCCATTCGGTTAAGCTTTTTTAGGCTTGTATCTCAATGGATATCGGGATGGTATATAAAGCACCGAACGTGAAAACGTTCGGTGTTTTCGTTTTTT
>Ga0209292_1001719_pt1 | contig 26477 bp, 29 predicted proteins | sample GOMGulsemesocosm_2_FD_184634 | JGI IMG/M metagenome (GOLD analysis project Ga0209292, IMG submission 184634) | Methane-oxidizing microbial communities from mesocosms in the Gulf of Mexico - GOM9C Gulf of Mexico (SPAdes) (version 2) | ecosystem: Environmental > Aquatic > Marine > Cold seeps... | reverse complement strand
TAATGGTACCTGAGCATGAAAAACTTAGCGTGTTAAAGCAATTACTTAGCCATGATACTTTAGAAGATTTGCAGGTTGAAACTGCTAATTTAGAGCAAGTTTATCAGCATTTTCTGTCTTTACATGAGCTCTCTGCACACGGGAAGCAACATGAGCTCGACCTAGATGCAAAAGGAGGGCAAAACTAATGAGACAAATTCTTACCGTTGCTAATAAAGAATTTCAAGATGGCCTAAGAAACCGCTGGTTAATTTCTATCACTTTGATTTTTGCGTTACTTTCTATTGGATTAACTTATTTTGGTGCAGCAGCCTCTGGCGCCGTTGGTGTTGCATCGTTATCAACCACTGTCGCCAGTTTAGCGAGTTTAGCTGTATTTTTGATACCACTCATTGCCTTGCTACTTAGCTACGACAGCTTTGTTGGCGAGCAAGAGAGTGGCACCTTATTATTACTGCTTACCTACCCATTAAGTAAAAGCCAATTGCTCCTGGGAAAATTCATTGGCCAAGGTGGCATTATCGCCTTAGCAACGTTATTAGGATTTGGTTCATCTGCGGTATTACTTTATATCCAACTCGGTGATCCTGATGTATTAACAAGCTTTTCGGTATTCATATTCAGTGCTGTGTTACTCGGTTTAAGCTTTACTGCTATCTCATACCTTATTAGCTTATCCGTCAGTGAAAAGTCTAAAGCGGCAGGTTTTGCCCTTATTACTTGGTTTTTGTTTGCCCTCGCTTTTGATTTAGCCTTATTAGCACTGCTAGTTGGCGTTGAAGAAGGCTTAAGCCAGAGCGGATTAACTCAGTTGATGATGCTTAACCCTGCTGATATCTTCCGCTTGGTGAACCTTTCAGGGCTTGATAGTAGTGATGTTAACGGCGCACTTGCGGTGGCGATTAATGCTAGCTTATCGCAAGCGGAATTATTTACTGCACTTTTTGCTTGGGTTGCTCTGCCCTTAACCCTTGCTATATTTATTTTCAAAAGGAAAAAACTGTAATGCCTACCCTTTCTAAAACACTTGCTGTGCTATTTTTCATGCTAACGCTTGCTGCTTGTTCAGACAATTCAGCACAAAAAGAAGTCATCCATAAAGCAGTAGCCATGGAGAGCAGCGATGAATGTCACTTATGCGGTATGTTAATCACCCATTTTGATGGCCCAAAAGGTGAAGTTTTTCGTAAAGAGCAAGGCGGGAAAGTTTTTAAGTTTTGCTCAACTCGCGATATGTTTAGCTATTATTTAGATCCTGAAAACAAACGTAATGTTAGCCAAATTCTTGTGCATGATATGAGTAAAATGCCTTGGGGCAGCGACAGTATTGATGATAAACACTTTATTGATGCCAAAAAAGCTTGGTTTGTTAATGGCTCTGAAAAAACAGGTGCTATGGGTAAAACCTTAGCTAGCTTTAGTTTAGAGACAGATGCACAAGCTTTTGCTAAAGAGTTTGGTGGGACGGTATTAAGCTTTAAAGACGTCAATCAAGACAGTCTTTGGTAAACACTACCCAATAACATATTTTTTGCTGACTAGAATAATCACTAGTCAGCAAATATTTTACTGGTCAAAACTATAGGTGCTCTACTCGGTAGCCTTTCGCTTTTAATAGTGCCAAGACATTATCTTTACCCACTAAGTGAGCAACGCCCACTAAAACAAACTCTTTACCACTGCTTTTCCCGTTACCAGCAAACATGCGCTCAATATGCGGTATCCAGTTACGGTTTCTATCGGTAAGCAATGTTTTGATCGTTTTTGGATCATCTTGCATTGGTTTAATGGCCAGCTTGTTAAGTTGTTGTTCATCACCTACTCGCCATGCCTTAAGTAAGCCTAAAAACATCGTTTTAAAGTCTTTCATTTGTTCAAGGTTTGATTTGATAAAACGATCTTCATTGCCAACGCCCATCTCCGCAATCATGTTCATTTGAAAATCAGCACTTTCCAAATACCCAATCGCTTTGTTATCTCTGCTCGCTTGTTTGCTATAGAAAATATCAACACCTTCTCCTGAGAGTTGTGCGTGTTGCGCTTCGATCATCGCTAACATAGTCACCAAGAATCCCGGTTTAAATCGTTCAAACATTGCAATATCTACGCCTAAGCCCGAAATATATTTTTCTAGCTGCTGGTGGGTTCTTTTAGATAAAAAATCACCAATCGTTTTTCCATTACCGTATGACATTTGTTGCATCATTTGCATTTGAAAAGCAGTGTCGCTAGCGTCGGGTAATTTGGTTTCTAACACAATGCTATCACTCTTGTTATACGCTTCATCAAATTCAGTAGGTAAGGGGAATTCTGATGGCGGTAATATGTGCACCGTGCCACCAATGAAGATATAATCACTACCCTTGCTGACCTTCCACACTGACGATTTTGCTAAAGCAGTTAGTGATGTCAGACTCATCAGAATGAGTGCTGTAGCTAAAAATAAATACTTGCTGGTATTTTTAATCATGAAATATCCTTTTCTTTTTCTGTCATAAAGTGAATGCATTGAAATTTTACTATTAATACCAATTTGATTAAATTTCTTCCCAACTCAGAGCTTTACTCAATGTTCAATAACAAGGAAAATTTGTTTAGGTCTAGTCATTCTAAACCACATAAATTTAACGACGTTAGTGCTCATTGAGTAAGCTCCCATAGGGCGAATTTAAAGGGGTTATATGCGGCGTTATTGATTTTGATAAGGGAATAACCATTCTCTTCAATCAATGCCTTGCCTCTAACCCCTTTAACTTTCGCTGAGTGGGAAAAAATTAATCAACTTGGTATAAGCTCTTTATATCGTATTGCTGCCAATTTTGTAAACAGCCATTTTTCTCATTTAAGAAGAACTGCTATTGAATTATTAATCCGCAGTTTTTGTAGGTTTACCTGTTCAAACCTTAAACCAATTGGTAGGCTAACGTTTTATTCTTATCGCGTTAACTACCTGTATTGATTAATTTACTGACGACAATAACATTGCCGATAAAATCATTATTACTGAGCCTACTGATACTCACTTCATTAGGTTGCAGTTCAAAGAAGAACCCTGTGGTTTATCATCATAGTTTTGATTTTTCTCAAATAACAACATACAGCTTCTATAAAAGCGACTCGAGTTTTTTTGATAGTCAAAGTTTAAGCCACTCACAAAGAAATCGCCTTGAAATCGCCATAGAGAGAAGCCTTAACAAGCAGAACTTTACTTATACTGATATCGACAACGCAGACATCATTGTTACTTACCACCTTGCTAAAGGTAATGGCCAAGACTATCAAAAATATAACAAGGCGATACGATTTTGCACACCTTGTTTAAGAGCTAATGCTTGGCAAAAAGAGAACAATGATTGGCATGTTTATCGTGATGGCCTCATTCTAGACTTAGTCAACCCTAAAACTAATCGCTCCGTATGGCGCAGCATATACCCGCTGGAGTTTAAGGATAAAGACAGTAGTACAGTGCAAAATGAGAAGATAATGGCAGCGGTTGATTTTATGCTGACGCAATACCCAGGCAAATAAAAACAGTCTCGAGATTATTTATTTATCAAGTACTCTATTCAAGTCGCTTTTAGCGTTTTATAATACTCAATTCAAACAACATAAGACTATTACCTTTATATGAACTATCCAGATGACGAAACAGGCCAAGTATTAGCCGAAATGCACCAAGCAGGTATAGACTTGAGTCAACCACATGATGTGGTATTTTTTCATTTGTTTGAAAAAGAAGACCAAGCAAAAGCCATGCTTGAATATGTTAAAGAGCACATGCCTGAAGTAAAATGCAATTTACACCCAGACGAAACACCTAATGTTTGGGATCTAGATTGCACGCTTGTCATGACACCATCACACGAAGCTATCGTTGCGCAAGAAGAAGCTTTTGAAAAAATTGCTACTCAATTTACTGGTTATACCGATGGCTGGGGGATTGAAGCTTAATAATTGCTTCTGAATAACGATCATGTTTAGCTTTTTTCTAAAAAAATACAAAATGTATGTCGCTATAGCGGCCCAATCTGTCGCCTTGTCTTTATGTAAGCGTCACGGCGAGCGCTTTAATCGCTTTCGTCGAATATTCACAGGCCTGATTATCAGCAGTGTTGGTGCTCGCGTAAACCTTACCGGTTCAATAGATGCCGATACCGATATATTAATTGTTAATCATCAAAGTATGTTTGATATTTTCTCCCTTGAAGAAATAGTCGGTAATGATACGCGATTTATTGGCAGAACAGGCATTATGGACAAGTGGCCAGTTTCTCGCATTGTAGATCGCGTTGGTCATATTACCGTAGATCAAAAAGATCGCCGTGCGATTATTACCTTGCTAAAAGATGTGAAGGTTTGTAAGGGTAAAAAGGTCATCATATTTCCTGAAGGTACTCGCTCACAATCAGGAAAAATAGAACCGTTTGAAGCTGGTGCAAAGTTATTAGTTGAGAAGCTTAAACTTAAAGCGCAGCCCGTTGTCATTAAGAACATCTTAGACGTCTATAATGAATCAGATAAGACGGCGACTTCCGGCACCATTGAAATTGAAGCTCTACCTGCTATTACTATTACAGATAATTGGTACGAGAATACACAACAACAAATGAATGAAGTGTTTAGCCAATAGTTAAAGAACATTGGCTATTTACTAACGCCACTAATTTTAGTCGTACCTTACATCTTTTGGTAAACTATAACGGCTACATCTCAATACCTTTATAATCATGTTTATAAAGGTATTGAATTATCTCATTCTCCTTATTAATTTCCCTCCTTTTTTAAGCTAGAAATAGCTAAAATCGCGTTTTACAAAAACTTACATTGTTAGTACATTTAGCAAACGGTAATTTAGACCACAATCATCAATAATACTTCTAGATTATCTTTTATTAATATCTTGCATAGGACGCTACCCATGAAAATTTCTAGCATAGTAACGGCTTCATTACTTTCACTGTCATTACTTAGTACATATACAATTGCCCAAGATCAACAACACAGTGTTGGTATAGTTGCTGGTGTTGCCGGTGGTGAATACAAAAACTCAACTCAAGATGGTGATGGTTTTGCTCAAGCTTACCTTTTCTACAACTACCAAGCCTTAGAGAATTTTTCAGTTGAAGTCGCTTATAATACTGCTGCAGAACTCGATAATTGGGAGTGTGAAGAAAATCACAATGATTCGTGGACATGTAGTGAAAACAACAAAACCATGTTTGGCATGCTCGCTAATGAGTTTGAATTAGATGGTTTTGTGGTAGCCATTAAAGGCCAAGCACCTATTTCACAACGCAATAGCTTGTACGCAAAGTTAGGTGCTCAATATTATGATTATGCATTTAGCCGTAACGGCAACCATCTGGAAGGTGAAGACGGTGTTGGTGTTTTATTCGAAGCAGGTTGGCAATACCAGTGGGATATGGGTATTGGCATGAATGTAGGTCTTCGTTACCAAGACATGGGTGAATTAACGCTGAAATCACAAAATGTTGGTATTAGTTACGCTTTCTAAAAAGACTTCCTCTACCGAATTTAAGCGATAGATAACGTACTTTATTTTTTATCTTTGCTCTTATCTTTACTTGGTTTTTCGACAATATGAAAAGCCGGTAAAGATACATGCCAATAGATAGCTGCTAAGCGTAATAGTAGCGCAGCAGACATTGAAGTGACTATCGCTTGAGTTTCTGTCCAATTCAGCCAATGTAATAGAATGAATAAACCACCACCTAACATCGCTGCTAGCGCATAGATTTCTTGACGTAGAATCATTGGAATTACGTTACATAATACATCACGAATCATGCCACCTGCCACGCCAGTAATTGTACCTAATACGATAGCCACTGGAATTGGTGCACCCAAATAGAGTGCCTTTTGTGTACCTAAAACGGCAAATAAAGCTAAACCTAAAGCATCGGCAATCAATAAAAAACGTTTCGGAATTCGTTTCGGCTGTCTGATCAGAATAATAGTGAGTATCGCGGTTATTAAGATGACATAGAGGTAATAAGGCTTTTCAACCCAAAATACTGGTGTTTGTAATATAACATCACGAATAGTACCACCACCAACCGCAGTAACAGAGGCAAGAACCACTACACCAAAGGGGTCAAGCTGGTAACGCCCGGCCATAAGCGCACCCGATAAGGCAAAAACAATAATGCCAAAAATATCTAAATAATATAAAAGTTCATTCATGAAAAACCCAAATTTACTAAAGTTATACCAATTTGATTAAATTATTGCCCACTTGTGCTGGGTAAAATAATCCATGCCCGCGTTGCTTTTAATTCCAATAGCCAGCTATTACTCAATCAAGCGCCTTGCCCTGATTTATTTTCTCTATGCACAACAAGATCACGAACTTAATGCAATTGATATTACTGCGAATGAAATCAGTAATACCAAGCTGCTGTAGATAGAAAAATTTATTTTGCTGCTCGCTTTTATAATATCGCGAGGCTCTGGTTGTTTGCCAAGATCATTAAAAGCTACTTTACGTAATTTTTCTTGCTGGTACATGGCGACGCCACCTAATCTTACCGCCAGTGAAAAAGCCAAAGCGGCAATAAGGTAATCATTATTGAGTTTAAAAAAATGACCTCGTGTTAAGCGCCAAGATAATAAACTGCCTTGTCCCAGTGAACTCAATAAAATTAACAGTGCCATTATACGGCTAGGTAGCCATTGTAAAATCTGGGTGAGCAGCTGACTAAAAGAACCAAAGTGCTTATATTGCGTTAATTTAGTATTCCAACAATAGTGCATTTCTAACAGCAATCTATAACTCAATGCCGCTAGAGGACCAAGAGCTATAAAAAGAAAGCTCACCACATAAATTTTCTGCACACTGCGAAGCAATTGCATTTCAATCGCAGCTTTACTTAAGCCCACTTGAGAGAGTTGATCTGTTTCTCGTAAAAGTAAGGGCTTAAGGGTTTGTTTCGCTAGATAGTTTTGTTTAGCAACTAGCGCTTGCGCGATGGTTTTATTTACCTGCCCTAGGCTTAGACTGCCCAGCGCAAAATAAAGTAACAATCCTTGCCACATATATTCAACGGCAACAAAGTCAGCGAATAGCCATAAAATAATAACTATCGGTATCAAGGTGACGAGTACCGCCAATGAGCCTGCAATGATTTGATGTTTACGGCTATTTTTACTGTTATTTACTTTATTACCTAGCTGTAAGCCATAAAACTGAAAAAAACGTAGTGGCTCATGAACAATAAAATGACTAATAACAGACTTAATGAACAGCACGACCATGAGGATTAACACATGATAAGTAAAAGGCGTTAACTCGGTGAGTACTGTCATTGATTATCCTTTTTATTTGTTCTAAAGCAGAATGTTAAAGGCTAAGTGTTTTACCTTTAAGCTGCGCTAACATATTAAGTACTAACTGCGATGAGTTAACGGCTGCTGTCTCTAAATATTCTTCAAAAGTATGTGGTGATTCTTTACCAGCAATATCAGAAAGTGAGCGAATAATAACAAAAGGCGTTTTAAGCTGTAAACATGCTTGAGCTATGGCTGCACCTTCCATTTCAACGGCGGCCATAGTCGGAAAGTTAGCACGGGCTTTGGCAACATCTTCTTCTTTGGTCATAAAAGTATCGCCGGTTGTGATCAAGCCTGTAATAGCTTTAATGCTCTCTCCAGCCGTTTGACTTAATTGCTCAATACCTTCTGCTGCTGCTTTGACCAAATCATTATGTGGTAAAAATGCTGCAGGGTTTGCTGGTAATTGACCCACTTCATAACCAAATGCAGTCAAATCAACATCGTGATAACGAACTTCTGAACTCACCACGATATCACCGACTTTTAATGACGTATCGAATCCGCCAGCAGAGCCCGTATTAACGACATAATCAATCTGAAAACGGTCAATTAATATTGCGGTAGCTAATGCAGCAGCAACTTTACCGATTCCTGATTGAACAATAACAACATCACTACCATCTAATTGACCTTGGTGAAAAGTATAACCTGCATGCTCAGTACTTTTGGCGTCTGTTAACTTTGCTTTTAAAATGGCTACTTCTGGCTCCATTGCGCCAATAATTCCTGCTTTCATGATAATTCCTAACTGTGTTTAATATTAAAGTTGATTAAGTGAAGATTGATTAAGTAAAAATGATAATTGCTCATTTAAGTTGTCTATGACAAATCATAGGTTATTTTACGCGTATTCTTGCAGACCATAAAAAATGAGGTTATCGATAAATTGGATGTTGTCTACCGACATACTGTTTGAGTTTGCTTGCGCTAACAATAATGTTGTGAGCGTCTTGCCATCACCGCCTGTTAAGATAATACGGTCAACGTCGCCTAACTGCTGTGCTTGCGCAATTGCTTGCTCAATCATACCTATCGATGCAGCCCAGCACGCGTTATTGACATTATCGGTGGTATTAGTACCAAAAGCTAAACTTGCTACCGTTTTACTTTCTGCATGAACGAGAGTGCTATGACTTAAAATACTATTAAATAATGCTTTGATACCCGCTAATATCCACCCCCCTTGATGCTGGCCATTGCTCGCCAGCAAATCAACGGTAGTCGCTGTACCCGCATCTATAATTAAAACATTTTGCTCTGGGTATAGGTGTATTGTGCCTAATAACGCCAACCAACGGTCGATACCTAAAGTGCTTGGCTCTTGATACGCTGAAATCAACGCATTTTTTTTCGGTTCACTGTGTACTTGTTTACAGGTAATATTCTGCTCTGTACACCAATGTTTAAGCTCATTGGTTAATGCCGATTTAGCAACATTAGCAACAATTATTCGCTTAGCTCGGCTAAAGTGTGTCGCAAAATATATTGCAGAAAAATCAGTATTATTTAGTTGCGTGGGCGTCGATATTTCACCCTCTACAAGTTGTACATACTTAGTTCTGCTATTGCCTATATCAATTAAAAAAATCATTCGTCCATCCTAAGACTAACTTCCCCGCCGTAAACAGGTTTGACTTGGCCATCAACTTCTAACAGTAATGCCCCTTGATTATTAACACCTCGACAAATGCCGTGAGTTACTCGCTCTCCGGTAATTAATTTAACTCGCTTGTTTAAAAAGGCATCATGGGCGTGCCACTCTTCTAACATAGGCACTAAACCCATTTGCTGATGTTGCTGTAATCGTTGATATAAACAACTGATTAATTGTGCGCTGAGTGCATTTCTATCGATTTTGACTTGACTGTGTGATTGCAAGTCAGTCCATTTTTGTTCAATTAACTTACCTGCTTCTGCAGGCATATGCAGATTTAAACCTATGCCAATAACGCAATGGCTAGGCTCTAACGCTTGGCCTTCAAGATCAATTAATATACCGGCTAGCTTTACGCCATCAAGATAAATATCATTTGGCCATTTCAGTTGAACTTGTACATTACTGTGCGCTTTTATTGCATCACTAACCGCCAATGCCGTCACTAAGCTTAACCCCATAGCTACGGACAAACCTTGTTCTAAATACCAGTACATTGACAAGTAAATTTGCGAGCCAAAAGGTGAAATCCATTGCCTGCCGCGACGACCTCGACCTGCACTTTGATATTCAGCCAAGCAAACCTGCCCTGGCGATACTTGATTGGGCAAACGCCTCATTAGGTAGTCATTGGTAGAATCAATTAAGCTATGTACTTCAATTAAAGGTAAGTTGTTTTGTTTTTCATCTTGCTTATTTGCTTCATCAGCCAATAAACTAATAATCTTATCTTTCTCTAATAAGTACAATGGTTGCGCCAGCTTATAACCTTTGCCTGTAACGCTATAAATATCTAAGCCAATATCAGTTAATGCTTTAATATGTTTAGCGATTGCGGTACGACTAACCCCCAATTCATCACCTAGTAGCTGTCCTGAAACAAATTGACCTGAGGCTAATGACTTAACTAAATGTTCTTTTACTGTTTTAGTCATCGCTATTCTCTCTCATAACATTACTATCTTCGATAGGATTGGTATCAATCAGCGAGCTAAATGAACTTTCGCCTTGATGTGTAATCATGCGGACTTCTGGTGTTAATAGTACGGAGAATTTTTCTGCTACTTTTCGCTGAACATATTTCGCTAAGCTAATAATATCAGCGCCAACATCACTACCATAATTAACCAATACTAACGCTTGTTGTTGATGGACACCAACATCGTGATGGCGAAACCCTTTTAATCCGCTTTGATCTATTAGCCAACCAGCTGCGAGCTTAACCTGGCCATCTTGCTGTGGATAATTTGGTATGTTTGGATACCTTTGCTTTAATTGAATAAAAGTATCTTGGTTAATCACAGGGTTTTTGAAAAAACTGCCAGCATTAGGTAATGTCTTAGGATCAGGTAATTTGCTACTACGTAAAGTGATAACTTGCGCCATGACCTCTTTCGCTGAACTATTTTTTGCGAGTACATCTAAACCTGCATAAGAGAGGTTTGCTTGCCACGCTTTAGGGAATTTAAACGTTACCTGAGTGATCAAACCTTTGTTATAGCGCTCTTGTTTAAAAACACTATCACGGTAGGCAAAGTTACATGCCTCTTTAGATAGCGAAAGCAGTGTTTTACTAGCAAACTCATACCATTGAACTTCTTGACAATAATTTGAAAACTCTACGCCATAAGCCCCAATATTTTGTACAGGTGCTGCGCCCACGCTACCAGGAATTAACGCTAAATTCTCTAAACCGTAAATGCCTTGTTCAAGGCAAAAGCAAACTAAATCATGCCAATTTTCAGCGGCCCCAGCCGTGACGATAAAATGATCCTTGTGTTCAAGGATATTAATACCGGTAAATTTTGGCTGAATAATAATCGGTGCTTGTGACTCCACAAACAGTGTATTACTGCCTTCACCAAGAATATAAAACGTGTCTGAAGTATTACCGACTGTTAACTCGGGTAATTTTAGTAAATCAGCAAACGTACTCGGGAAATAAATGTCTGAGCAACTCGTCTTAATATTAAAGCTGTTACTGCTTTTTAGGGAGTAATTTTGATTTGAATTCATGGCCATAATGATTAATACGGAAAGAACCATTATTGTACTTAAAAATGAACTTAACGCCAGAAATTCAAGCTGATTTTCAGAGCAAAATCAAGGAGAGTCAGTGAAGGCTTTATTTCTGGGGTTTGTCCATCAGCGATGACACTTCAGTGATACGTTATAGCCAAATTATATTCGAGTTAATACTTCACTCAACGCAAGACGAGATTTGGGTAATTTAGCATTGAAATCATCTTCAGGATGGTGATAACCAATTGCTAAAGCTACATCACACTGATAGCCAGCCAACTCTTTTGCAAACTCTTTATTTACCAACTCAATATCAATCCCTTCCATTGGCGTCGAATCTATTTTGAGTCGTGCCAGCACATGCAAGGTATTACCTAATGCAAGGTAAGTTTGAGCTTTGGTCCACGTACTGGTATCACCGTTTTCATCAGTATTTAGCTCGGCAAACGAATAAACAGCAAATGCTGCTTCTCTCTTTTCAATAGATGTGCGTTTATCTGCAATACCTTTATCAACTACCTTGGCATAGTCTTCACGAGTATATTCCGGATTATGAGCAAAAAGAATGACCTGTGAACTATCAAAAACGTGCTTTTTATTATACTCATGCATATTGGCAAAAGTATTACTTAAGCGCTGCTTAGCTGCATCACTTTCTATAACAATAAACTTCCACGGCTGAGAGTTAATTGATGATGCGGAAAGGCGCATCGCTTCAAATAATACCTTTAGGTCAGCTTCAGAAATTTTACGGCTGGCATCATATTTTTTGGCCGTATGACGGCTAGTAAGATCTTCGATAATAGGGTGAGTCATGGGGATTCCATCTAGAGGTAACATATAGATATAGAATAATGGCTAAGTACTAGAGATTCAATGCAGATAAAATAATTTTATCTGCATTTCATTATCTATAAAATAGCTATTGTTATACGCTACTTATTTACATCAACAACAACACGGCCAGTGACATCACCATTGAGTAACTTGCCTGCCACATCGATAGAAGCTTCTAAGCTAATCACTTCTGCTATCGACTGCATTTGGGTTTCTGGTAATATTTCCGATAGTTTTTTCCATGCTGCTACCCTATCCGCTCTAGGGCGCATCACGCTATCAATACCTAATAAAGAAACCCCACGTAAGATAAAAGGGGCCACTGAGGCGGGTAAGTCCATGCCTTGTGCTAAACCACAGGCGGCAACTGCGCCACCATATTGGATACTGGCACAAACATTAGCAAGGGTGTGACTGCCAATAGAGTCTACTGCGCCAGCCCATTTTTCTTTCATTAAAGGTTTGCCGGGAGCTGATAGTTCGGCTCGGTCAATAATCTCAGTTGCACCTAAATCAGTTAAGTAATCATGTTGCTCACTACTACCTGTTGAGGCAACAACCGTATAGCCCATTAAGGAAAGTATTTTTACGGCAAAACTACCCACACCACCAGTAGCACCTGTTACCAGAATTTTTCCACTTTGCGGAGTAATGCCATTTTTTTCTAATGCTAGAATACATAACATTGCAGTATAACCTGCAGTGCCAATTGACATAGCTTGCAGGGGCGAAATAGCTTCTGGCAAAGGAATTAACCACTCACTATTTACTTTCGCTTTTTGTGATAGGCCGCCCATATACTTTTCACCCACGCCAAAGCCGTTAAGTAAAACCTTATCGCCTACGTTGAATTCATCACTATCACTTTGTTCAACAACACCACTAAAATCTATACCGGGTATCATAGGAAAGCTCCTTATTACTGGCGCTTTACCGGTAATAGCTAACGCATCTTTAAAATTAAGCGTGCTATAGAGGACTTTCACTAAGACATTACCTTCAAGTAAACTGTCATCAGCTACTTCAGTGAGCGATGTTCTGTAACCGTTTTCATCTTTATCTACCAGTAAACATTTAAACATATGAACCTCCAATATAGACCGACCGTCTATTAATTAATAAAAAATTTTATCTTTGTAGAATTTTCATAAATTGAACAATAAAAAGGTCAATCGGATCTGTTGATCTAACTAGCTTGCAACGACTTACCGCACCTTCCCAACCAATCCAAAAAAACTCTGCTAGCGAGTCACACTCCTCGGGTGTGGTATCTTCATAATGTGCATTTAGGTGAACAGCAACTTTATTTTGCCAACCCTGCATCACCTGAATTAATTTTTCACGATGACTATCAGGTAGAACCGCAATTTCTTGCTCTAAATTACCAATCAAACAACCTCGATTGAAATCATATTTTTTGATACCCGCTTTGGCATCCTCAGCAAAACTGATCAGTCGTTGCGCTGGTAGTAACCGATCATTTTTTAAATGCAAATCAAGTTTTCGGCAAAAATAAACGTTGTAATGGGCAATTACTGCTAAACCAAAATCTTCCTTATTAGCAAAATAATGGTAAAAAGATCCTTTAGGTACTGAAACTTTTTTCAAGATTTTATCAAGACCTGATGATGCAAAACCAAACTGAGTAAAATGTGCAACGCCACTATTGATTAGTTCAGCTTTGGTTTGGCTAGTATCTCGGCCTGATTTCGGAGGGCGGCCTCTAGCTTTTATTTCATTATTTAATTTCATAACGCCATATTAGACCGATCGTCTATTTAATTGCAAGCCTTACTTTGTTTAAATAATCAACAAGACATAGAGCAACAAAACAACAGGTGGTTAAATAGACCACCAAACTAGTCAATTTAACTAAAATATAAACTTTATTTTTATAGGGAAATTATTGAATAAAACACAAGAAAGAAAATTAACCTTAAATATTAATCACTTAAATAATTTTCAATCTTTGGCACAGCACTTGTAATACTAAGTTCATGCAAGACAATGTTTAACACGATGACACACTAATCAAGCGTTACTAAAACAAGAAGGAATTTATTATGAGCATATTTAACATGACTAAACAGACTAACAGCAATATTAAAGATGTAAGCCTTGCCTTAGTACTTATCGGATCTTTAATTGGTGCTTTAACAGTAAGTACAAGTGTTACAGCAGCACCTGTAGAGAGTATTGAAAAATCCGTAAGCAACTTTGTTGTTGCCCAAGGAGCTCAATTGATGACTGAACTAAATACACAATTACAGCACTCAATAAATACAGAAATTAAAGCATTGTCAGACAATTTTTCACTTAATAATACAATCACTTTATTAACTGCAGATCAAACAGCGCAACAGACTACAGCAGTCAATGACGATAACAAAGTTAGCAACAAAAATAATACTAATTCATTACACGTAAAATCAAACTAAGCAGGAGATAAATTATGGGATTATTCAGCCGTTTTACCGACATTGTTAATGCAAATTTAAATAGCATGTTAGACAAAGCCGAGCATCCAGAGAAAATGATTCGTTTGATCATTGGCGAGATGGAAGAAACATTAGTTGAAGTTCGCTCAACCGCAGCAAAAAATATTGCTGAACAAAAAACTTTAGCGAGAAAAGTAAAAGCAGCTCAAGAAGGTGTAGCACACTGGCATAGTAAAGCAGAAATAGCGTTAAGTAAAAGTCGAGAAGATTTAGCAAAATCAGCGTTGGCTCAAAAACATAAGTGCCAAGCTGAGTTAACTGAGCTTGATGGTGAAAACGTATTGTTAACAGATTTATTATCCGCAATACAAGAAGATGCACAGCGTTTGCAAGATAAACTTAATGAAGCTAAGCGTCGTCAAGAAGCGTTACTGCTTCGTCAAGAGTCAGCCGAAGTGAGATTAAAAGTACGTGAAACAGCCGTTATTCATAATATTAATGACGCAATGGCCAAGTTTGAACGTTATCAACAGAAAATTGATCGACTTGAAGCGCAAGTAGAGTCATATGACTTAACCCAAAACAAAGACCTATCAACACAAATATCAGATCTTGAACAAGATGACAGTATTGAAGCTGAATTGGCCGAAATGAAAAAGAAAGTGGTCAACGGCTAACTTTAGCCTGATAGCACGAATTGATAAACCAAGTCCCTCGTCAATACGAGGGCAGTAAAATTGTAAAACTAAGGAGTTACCATGAGATACGACAGAGAATATTCAAGTATTAAAAGTGTTCATCAAACATTATGTAAAGATGTAGCAAATAAAAAATTGACTGGTGTATGTGCAGGTATTGCCAAACATTATGATTATCCTCGTTTAGCTGTTCGTATTGCAGCTATAGCCGCACTGATTATGTTACCCGTAGCTGCAGGTGTTGCTTATGTTGTAGCAAGTATATTATTACCCAACAGCAAGTATTACTAGTTTGTCGTTCGGTTTTTCATTCGACATGTGATTAGATAAGTGAGGAAACTATGAGCTTCTTTAAGTCTTTGATATTAGCGATTTTTGCAACCATTTTCTTAACCTACGTGCTTGGTGCTAGTATGTTAGAACTAATGAACTTAGACGTGATGATAGATGGTGAAGTCATTGAGCCATTAAAAGCGATAGGTGTTTCAGCTTTAGTTGTCGTGCTATTAGTTGTCATAGCCTTAGCAATTGTATTAAGTGTATTTGGTAGTCTTATTTTTGTTGGTTTTGTTTTATTCGGCAGTATTGCCATGGTAACTTTAGGCGTTTTTTGGCCAATATTATTAATGGCCGTTGTTATTTGGCTATTTAGTCGAAACAAACAACCAAGACAATATGCATAACGTATAGCACAGAGAAAAATAACTAGTTTTCTCTGTGCTATCTACCATTTGCTCAGTGTTATTTGAATGTAGATTTATTGGTTATTTAAAGAACTTCGCAAGAATATTCTTACATTCATCTGAATTAACTAAATGAGAAAATGCTTGGCTTTCATCACTAATCACTTGGCTTAATGCTAATTTGTTGGCTTGACGAATTAAACGTCGGCTAGTCATTACAGATTCAACAGGTAAGTTAGCAATAGTTTGGGCAACATCAGCGGTCAATGCTATAAGTTCCTTTGGCTGACAGATTTGATTAGTAATGCCATAACTCAATGCTTGTTCAGCGTTAAAGGTTTGACCAAGTACCATTAATTCAAAAGCTTTATTTGGACCTACTTTTTGAGTTAATAACAAACTTGAACCCGCTTCAGGACAAAGACCAAGTTGAGTAAATGGTAGTTTAAATTTACTGTTAACGGCAGCAATCACCATATCACAATGCAATAAAAGCGTAGTGCCAATGCCAACCGCTACGCCTGCAACACCGGCAACAAGTGGTTTAGTAAACTCTGACAGTACTTTAACAAATTCAAGCGCTGCTAATTCATCATTAGCTGAGCTCTGTATAAAGTCATTTAGATCGTTACCGGCACAGAAACAGCTTTCGTTTCCTTGAATGACTAAGCAATGAATGCTTTCGGTTTGCTCAACATAGGAAAAGTACTGACAAAGTTGCTTGTACATATCGTTTGTTAAGGCATTTTTTTTATCAATTCGATTTAAGGTTATTGTGAAAACACCTTGCTTTTCTGTCGTTAAAATCAAGTTACTCATTTATTACCTGCTTAGTTGCCAAGGTTTATTAATTAATGCCCATAATAGATTAAATTTGTTGTATTCATCTGAAACACATATTTTGAGGTGTCATGGGTATTATTAATATAAGATATAGTCAAACCTTAATATTTGTTAGCAGGGATGTATAGTTACAATGAAAAATATTCACTATGGAAAGTTCTTTCTTATTTTCGCCTTATTGCTTGTTATGATAAATAATACCCATGCAACAAGCCTCATTAACGCTGAAGATGGTTATATGAAAGCGAGTATACCTGGTAGTGATATTACTGCCGCTTACATGACGTTAAATAATACTGGTGATAAAGCAATAACTTTACAAAAGATCACTAGTACAATATCAGATCGGATTGAAATTCATGAACACAGCATGGCTGACGGCATGATGCGTATGCGGGAAGTCGCTGAGGTTGTTGTAGAGGCAAAAGCTCAAGTTGTACTTCAGCCGTCTGGATTACACCTGATGATCTTTGATTTGAAAAAACAGCTTGTTGAACAAGATCTTATTCCATTAACATTAACTTTCTCAAATGGAAGCAAACTGAATATTCAATTACCTGTTTATCGATATAAATAGTACAATACTAACAACCTCATCCTTGGAGTGGATATGAATACAATGTTCTCTACAAAAACTATCGTTTGGGCTTTTACCGGCATCTTTTTTCTTCTTTACGGTGTTGGTGTTTATTGGAGTTTTGAGCCACAGCCAATTAACATCCACGCTGAAGTAACTCAAGCTGCTAAAACGGCTAATGTCACCCCTGTTGTTGGCTATACCACCACAACCGCTCTGATAAAAGTAAGTGAAACTTTATTAAACAAACCCGGTGGTTATTTATCAAATGACATTATGCCACCTTCAGTATTTTTAGATAATATGCCTGCGTGGGAATTTGGTGTATTGGAAATGGTGCGTGATATGGCACTAGTAATGCGTAAAGATTTTAGTCGTTCTCAATCGCAATCCTTAGTAAATAAGCACTTACAAGAAGCACAACCTCGCTTCAACATAGATAGTAAAAATTGGGCAGTACCCAGTGCTGAATCTGAATACGCAGAGGCCATTAAGCACCTTTACGCTTACCGTAGCGCCCTAGCAAATACGAGCAGCAAGGATAAAGCACAATTTTACGCTCGTGCTGATAATTTACGGGCTTATATTGAAGAAGTGCAAAAGCGCTTGGGTAGCTACTCTCAGCGTTTAAGTTTAAGTGTCGGACGTAATGAAATTGACACTGACTTAGCCGGAGATAGTAGAGCCGAGCAATCAAGCCAAGGCGTTTCTCATTTACAATTACAAACCGATTGGTGGAAGATTGATGATGTTTTCTATGAAGCTAGAGGCGCAACTTGGGCATTATTGCAACTACTTAGAGCTGTTGAAATAGATTTTAATAGTGTATTAGAAGGTAAAAATGCAAAAATTAGCCTGCAACAAATTATACGAGAGCTTGAAGCAAGCCAAGAGTCATTATGGAGCCCAATGGTGTTAAATGGTAGCGGTTTCGGCCTCCTTGCCAATCATTCATTAGTGATGGCCAACTATATTTCTCGCGCCAATGCTGCATTAATTGATTTAAATGAACTTTTAACCAAAGGATAACAACATGAAAAAAACGTTATTAGCTGCAAGCTGTGCAGCACTAATGTGTGGCAGTGCCCAAGCTGATACTCTACTAGGCTTATACATAGGTGGCCATGTCTGGGCTAATGAAGCCAGCGGTAGCTTTGGAGAAGGATTAAATAATCAATCAGTGTTTGAATTTAATGATGAGAATCAAGGCAGCTTTTATGTTGCTTTTGAGCACCCTATTCCATTAATTCCTAATATAAAAATAGCCTCAACCACACTTGATACCGTTGGTGGTACGACAATTGGAGACATTGAACCTTTCGAGTTTGCCGGTGAAACATATACTGCCGGTACGACTTTAGACACGACTCTTGATGCCAGCTTTGTTGATTACACCCTTTATTATGAAGTGCTCGATAACGATTTATTAACGTTTGATTTTGGTTTAACTGCTCGTGATTTAGATGCCAGTATTAATGTCATAGAACCAATGACTCAGCTGCAAAGTGATTTAGATGTTTCTGGCATTATCCCTATGGCTTACATAAACACCATCATTGGCTTACCTTTTACCGGCTTAAACATTTTCGCCGAGGCTAACTTTATTAGCTATGATGACCAAACCGTTTATGATGCACAAATTGGCGTGAGCTATGCCATTTTAGACAACCTTGCTGTCGATTTTGACGTAACAGTAGGTTATCGAACAATAAAAATGGAATTAAATGATTTAGATGATTTCTACAGTGATTTAACCTATGACGGTTTCTTTGCCGGTGCTATCGTTCACTTTTAGTCTGCTTATCATACGTAAAAAGATAAGAAATAATAAAGCTGTCTGTATTTAAAAATACACACAGCTTTTTTTATGGGTACTGTTAGCCATTGTCATCATGTTTAAGGTGAAAAACTAAAGCGCTAAGCAGCATTAATTATTAACATGAGAAAAACGCCCATAACGTTTATATAAAATACCAACCCGCTCGACATAAACTTGGGTTTCTTTATACGGAGGAATACCACCATGCCTTTTTACAGCACCTTCACCTGCGTTATACGCTGCCAAAGCTAGTTCATTATCACCATCATATTTATTTAATAGCCGCGCTAAATGCTTAACACCACCTTTGATATTTTGCTTAGCACTTAAAGAGTTTTTAACCCCTAATTCTTTAGCAGTTTCAGGCATTAGCTGCATCAAGCCTCTAGCACCTACCTTAGAAATGGCTTGCGAATTAAAGTGTGATTCAGCATGAATAACAGCCCTAACAAAAGCGGGATCAATACCATAGCTTAATGCAGCTTGATTAATATCTTGCTTATAAAGTTGCAAATATAACTTTGCATTACGCCAATCAATCAATGAATCGACTTCACAGGCATAACAATCAAAACGATAGCGACTAAAATCAACATCAAGCGGTTCAATATCAGAGAAGGATGTTACGCCCGCAGTAGATTTATAGGTGTATATGTTGGCCGTTTGTTTTTCTGACGCATAACTAATGCCGTGATTGGCTACTAACAAACATAAAAAGGCAAAGCTATAATAATATGTTTTTTGAAATTCACTTCGTAACATTACCTTCATACAACCCCAAAATTAACCTCATTTAACAGTAACTAATAATGCTTTGATAATTGTATATTCCATTTTGGAATAAAAAATTGCTATCTATTCCTTTTGATCTGAGTGGAATTTGTCTATTCTTCACCCATCAATTGTCATGGGTGTAAATAGTTATGTTGCCAGAGCAGCGCTTATTAAATCAAAATACTTCAAATTCAGCAAACAATAGTAGTGCCTTAGATGCTAATCAACTAGCTTCATTGCAGCAAAGCGTTGCTGATTACTCTTCATTACAGCTTGCTTGGGCAAGTGGCTATCTAGCAGCTAAAAGCGAGCAAGGACAAAATGCGCAAATAGCACCTGTTGCTGCAGCCGTTGCCGCCAAAACATTAACCATTTTATATGCATCACAAACAGGCAACGCTAAAGGTGTTGCTGGTCAGCTGGAAAAAAGTGCTAAAGAAGCGGGCATTACTGTTGTACTTAAAAACATTGCTGACTTCAAAGCCAAAGCATTAAAAAATGAAACACATTTATTAATTGTAGCCAGTACTAACGGTGAAGGCGAGCCGCCAGATGACGCTATTGAGTTTCATGAGTTTTTATTAGGTAAAAAAGCACCAAAATTACCAAACTTGAGCTACAGCGTTTTAGCATTAGGTGATAGCAGCTATGAATTTTTCTGCCAAACAGGTAAAGAATTTGACGAGCGCTTACAAGTTTTAGGTGCCAAACAAGTTACTCCGCGAGTAGATTGTGATGTTGATTACGACAGTGATGCTGAAAACTGGACTTTAAGCATTGTTGAATCATTAAAAGACGAACTTACTCAGAGTGATGCACCATTAGCAACAGTTATTGATTTGCCAACAGCGGGTGCTGTTAGCCAATATTCAAAGCAAAACCCATATGCTGCTGAGTTTTCATTAAGCCAAAAAATTACCGGTCGTGATTCAGCTAAAGATGTTCGTCACATTGAAATTGATTTAGGTGACTCTGGTTTAACGTACCAAGTCGGTGATGCTTTAGGCGTATGGTTTGAAAATGATGCCAACTTAGTTGCTGAATTAGTTGCAGCCCTAAGCCTTACCGGTGAAGAAAAAGTTAAGTTAAAAGTAGATGGTGCTGCACAAGTATTAACGCTAACTGATGCCTTAACGACTCAATTAGAAATTACGCAAACAGCGCCAGCATTTATTGAATTTTGGGCAAAAATCTCAGGCAATAAAGAACTAGCGGCTATTGCAGCTGATAAAAATTCAGCAAGAGAATATGCCGGTCAACATCAAGTAATTGATGTGGTAAAAGCAGCTAAAACTGAAATTGATGCGCAATTCTTTATTGAAGCACTACGTAAAATAACTCCACGCTTATATTCAATAGCTTCTGCTCAGTCTGAAGTTGAAGATGAAGTACATTTAACTGTTGGTGTTGTTAGCTATGATGCTAAAGATAAGACACGTACTGGCGGTGCTTCAGGTTTCTTATGTCAACGTCTTGAAGAAGGTCAAAATGTTCGCGTATTTGTAGAACACAATGACAACTTCCGTTTACCACAGTCAGACGAGACTCCTGTCATTATGATTGGACCTGGTACTGGTGTTGCGCCATTTAGAGCCTTTATGCAGGAACGTGAAGCACGTGACGCTACAGGCGATAACTGGATGTTCTTTGGTGACCAAACTTTCACTCAGGATTTCTTATACCAAGTTGAATGGCAGAACTACTTAAAATCTGGCTTATTAACACGCATGGACGTAGCTTTTTCTCGCGACCAAGCTGAAAAAGTTTATGTACAAGACAGATTAAAAGAGCAAGCTAGCGAAGTATTTGCATGGTTAGAACGCGGTGCTCATTTATACATTTGTGGTGATGCGAATCGCATGGCAAAAGATGTTCACCAAACATTGAATGAAATAATTCAAGAACACGGCAAGTTATCAGCAGAGCAAGCAGAAGATTACTTAAAATCACTACGATCTAACAAGCGTTACCAGAAGGATGTTTACTAATGAGCAGCAATTTTACCAAAGTTGAAAACCCAGTATTAGTTGTTGAAGGTAAACAAGCTGATAACGAACGTTTAAAAGCGGAAAGTGATTATCTACGCGGTACCATTAAAGAAGATCTAGCAGATAGAATGACTGGTGGTTTTACCGCGGATAACTTCCAATTAATTCGTACTCACGGTATGTATCAGCAAGACGATCGCGATATCCGTGCTGAACGTCAAAAGCAAAAGCTTGAGCCATTACATAACGTGATGCTTAGAGCACGTTTGCCTGGTGGTATCATCAACCCAACACAATGGTTAGCTATTGATAAGTTTGCTGATGATTACACTTCATACGGCAGTATTCGTTTAACTACCCGTCAAACCTTCCAGTTTCACGGCGTTTTAAAGCCAAATATTAAATTGATGCACCAAACACTAAATAGTGTTGGTTTAGATTCAATTGCTACGGCAGGTGACGTTAACCGTAACGTACTTTGTACTTCTAACCCAGTTGAATCTGAGTTACACCAAGAAGCTTACGAGTGGGCAACAAAAATCAGCGAACATTTATTACCAAAAACTCGCGCCTATGCCGAAATTTGGTTAGATGAAGAAAAAGTTGAAACGACTGAAGCTGATGAAATTGAACCTATTTTAGGCAGTAACTATTTACCACGTAAGTTTAAAACGACCGTAGTTATTCCACCTAATAACGATATTGATGTTCATGCTAATGATTTGAACTTTGTTGCGATCAGCGAAGGTGGCAAACTAGTTGGCTTTAACGTACTAGTTGGTGGTGGCCTAGCCATGACTCACGGCGATAACTCAACATACCCACGTTGTGCTGATGACTTTGGTTTTATCTCAAAAGAAGATACTTTAGCGGTTGCTGCAGCAGTTGTTACTGTTCAACGTGATTGGGGTAACCGTGTTAACCGTAAAAACGCTAAAACCAAATACACACTAGACAGAGTTGGTGTTGATACCTTTAAAGCCGAAGTTGAGAAACGTGCTGGTGTTGAATTCTCAGAGTCACGCTCTTACGAATTCACTACACGCGGTGATAGCTTTGGTTGGGTTGCAGGTGTTGATGGTAAACATCACCTAACGTTATTTATTGAAAATGGTCGTATCCTTGATTTTGCAGGTCAATCATTAAAAACGGGTATGGCTGAAATTGCCAAAATACATAAAGGTGATTTCCGTTTAACAGCAAACCAAAACCTTATTGTTGCTGGTGTTGCTGAAGCCGATAAAGCGGTCATTGAACAACTGGCTCGTGATCATGGTTTACTCAACGATGGGGTTTCAAACCAACGTAAGAGTTCAATGGCTTGTGTTGCTTTCCCTACCTGTCCACTAGCTATGGCAGAAGCTGAGCGCTACTTACCTGGTTTAGTAGACGATGTTGAAGCAATACTGGAAAAGAATGGCTTAAAAGACGAAAGCATTATTTTACGTGTTACTGGCTGTCCAAATGGCTGTGGTCGCGCAATGTTGGCTGAAATTGGTCTGGTTGGTAAAGGGCCAGGTAAATACAATATGTATTTAGGCAGTGATTTAGCTGGCTCTCGTGTACCTAAACTTTATAAAGAAAACGTTGACGAAGCGAGCGTATTAAGTGAAATAGATGCTTTAAGCGCACGCTGGTCTGCCGAACGTAATGACAATGAAGCCTTTGGTGATTTTGTTATACGTGCAGGCATCGTTGAGCAAGTTATTGTTAGCTTTAAGGATTTCCACCATGCCTAATACCGCAACAGACGTTGCAGAGAAAGAGCTTAACAGCCCATTTGAACTCGCTTTTCCTAGCCCTTTGTTAGGTGAGTGGAATCAATCTCTGGAAAAACAAACAGCAATAGCTCGTGCAGAGTGGGCGATGGAAAACTTGCCTGGCAAGTTTGTTTTATCGTCTAGTTTTGGTATTCAATCTGCCGTGATGTTGCATTTACTTACCCAAGTTGATAGCAATATTCCTGTGTTAATAACAGACACTGGACATTTGTTTCCTGAAACTTATCGTTTCATTGAACAGCTAACTGAGCGCTTGGACTTGAACTTACAAGTTTATCAAGCTAAAGAAAGCGCGGCATGGCAACAAGCAAAATACGGTGAAGAATGGGCTACAAGTGACGATACACTTAAAGCCTATAACCGCCGTAATAAAGTAGAGCCGTTAGAGCGTGGTTTATCAGAACTTCAAGCGAGCACTTGGTTTTCTGGTGTTCGTCGCCAACAATCAGCTCACCGTGAAAGCTTAGGTGTTGTTAGTACGCTACGTGGTCGTTATAAAGTGCATCCAATCATTGACTGGACTAACAAAGACGTTCATGAATACCTAACGAAGCATAACTTACCGTATCACCCGCTTTGGGACGAAGGTTATGTGTCAGTTGGTGATGTTCACAGTACCAAACCATTAACACTGGGTATGACCGAAGAAGAAACACGTTTTGGCGGTGGTAACCGTGAATGTGGTTTGCATACAGATGGTGATGGTATTTAATTACCCTGTTAATTTGATATCTCCACTGTAAAAATAAAAAGCTAAAAGAGAAAACTCTTTTAGCTTTTTTTGTGCCTGTTACATTCGACATAGACATTAGCAAATAAACGAAAATAGCTAACTTTATATTTTTGGTGATTAATTGATAGGCTTGAGCTTTATTGTTTTGCTTGACGTCGCGGTGGCGACCACACCCAAAGGGGCGTTACACGCCAAAAGCCCCTTTGGAATCCCCGTGGCGCCCACTCAGTAAAAACATAAATCTTCCATTTTGAGTTTGCAGTCAATACCTGCCGATATTCGTCCATGAAAAGCGGCAGTCTTCGCCATCCATGGCTCAGCTTGACTGACACTTTACAAAATGGGGATTTATTCACTGAGATGGGATTTGGAGTGTTTCGCACGGATAGCCGACATAACAGTTGTCATCCCCGTGGTTACTTAGTCGGGGGCCGGTTCTTAGTGACATGGATTTCGTACGAGACACTTACGGAATGACGAACCTTAAAATAGAGCGGATCCCCTATCAACAAGCACCAATTCTGCTTGAATAAACGCTGAAATGGATGAAAGTGTTCACGTATGTTCATCATGGATGATGAACAAAGCGCTGTCGGCACATGGATGTGCCATCAGCGCTGATACGTCGAATACACTTGAGTGAATTGAAGAATACGTTTGTTAGCAGCGCCATGGGGTTCCAAGGGGCTTTTGGCGTGTAACGCCCCTTGGGTGTCGTCGCCACCGCGACAAATCATTCATTATACTCTGAGCCTATTAAAGTCATTGACGATGTGGTAAAAAACCAGCAATGATAATAGGTTTAGCTGATAAACCTTATGACGTTTCGCAAATTATTCATAGATAAGTGATTGTTTCTTAATCATATGTTTTTTAAGTTTATTTTTTGATTTTTTGATTTTTTGATTTTTTGATTTTTTGATTTTTTGATTTTTTGATTTTTTGATTTTTTGATTTTTTAGTTTATATGATACAAGGTATATATAAATTGAAGGAATAAAAATGAAGATAGAATTTAGAATTGCAATAGCCCTGTTTTTTTTAATATTACTTGTCGTACTCCCATATGGATTTGTCTTTAATGGTGGGATATCTTCGAATCATACCAAGTGGGGAGAGTTTGGTGCTTATTTAGCGGGAACAGTTGGAACATTATTAACTCTATTTAGTGTTTTGTTTGTTTATTTGACGAATAAAAAACAAATTGATGAAAACAAAAAAGCTGAAAATGTATCGAGACTTGAACTAAGAACCGAACATATACTTAAAGTTATTAATGACACGAATAATAAACAATGTTCAATTCTTCCTGTTATTGACCGACTCATTGTAGATTTAGGATGGAATAAGGATGATGTTACTGTTCAAGAATCCAGAAATAGTGAATATACTCAAATAGTTAACAAGAGACTAGATAAAAACCTAACTATAAAAAGTGGAAATGCTTTAGCTTTAGTCAAACTATATGTCAATTTAGTTGGAATTGAAAAAGCTAAGAAAGCACTAATTACAGAAGACTCTGCTTTTATAAAGGCAGACCTAAACACCATAACGGCTCATATCGCTTATTTAACCGAAGTTGTCAAATCAATGATTAACCAAGGATATGACCTTTTCCTAGCAAGATATATTATTTCTACGATATATGATCACACTAAACTACTACGTTCAATGGGTTATATAGAGGGGATTCTATTCCAAACCATAGGGATGATTTTATCTGCGCCACAAGATCCAAATAGACATATATCTATAAATCTATCTAAGCGACTTACTAATGATTTAAATATATTCAATAGAGATAATGAATTAAAATTTAACAACAAGGAATTTGCAGAGAAGGACATGGTAGACATTGAAGTTGCAGCAAATAGTGAAACAGCTTTACATGAGTTTATAATCAAGCATAAAACTACAAACAAGCAGTATAAAAGAGATGTACATGGTCAATGGTCTGAGTTGTAATATTGATTTATAAGATTGGTGCGATAGATCTATTTTAACACACCAATCCCAAACAACTTGTCTTTAGCCGACACTTTTTCAAAAAATAGCTTCATTATAATGAGTCAGACTAAAAAGTTTGTGGAACAATAAAGTTGTTAGATTAAGCTCGATCTATTGAAAAGCTCTGTACTTCACTTATATGATCACTATCAATCGCTAGCATCACTAACCTATCAATTCCCAACGCAACACCTGAACACTGTGGTAATCCATGATTTAACGCTGCAATAAAATTTTCATCAATGGGTTTAACAGCTAATCCTTGACTAA
>Ga0209292_1001714_pt1 | contig 26509 bp, 16 predicted proteins | sample GOMGulsemesocosm_2_FD_184634 | JGI IMG/M metagenome (GOLD analysis project Ga0209292, IMG submission 184634) | Methane-oxidizing microbial communities from mesocosms in the Gulf of Mexico - GOM9C Gulf of Mexico (SPAdes) (version 2) | ecosystem: Environmental > Aquatic > Marine > Cold seeps... | reverse complement strand
ATTTATCTTCTAGTTTTTTCTTTTGCTTATCTTCAAACTCTTTCTTCTTAGCCTTTACGACATCTGAATGAATAAACTTATCTAATGCGCTATCTGTGTCATTTATCAGTGCTTCTACATCAACCAACGTCTCACCTTCTTTGCTACCGACTCCTAGTGCTTTAGTTAACTTAGCATTTAGCCCCGCCTTAACGTCCGCTTTAAAGTTTGTTAGCTTTTTAGATACCTGTTTCATCATCGACTTTTTCAACTGTTTATCTAATGGAGATGAGATGGAAAATTTAGGGTCGGTTAACTCTCCTTTAGCACTAATGCTTAAGGCCAACATTTGTAATGAACGTACAGTATCAATAAACAACGAACTTAAATGAGAGTCTCCATTCCCACTATAGCTTGCCTGATTGATCATTAGTTCATTGTCACTTGTAAGTTGATCATCAAGTAATGAAAAAGTACCATTACCTGAGAGCATGCCGCTATCAAGTTGTAAGGTAAAATCACTCGACTGCTGTAACATTACCTTTTCTAGTGCTAATTTATTTAGCTGCCATTTACCTTTACTGCGTATCACTTGCTTTTGATCAAGTTCAAAATCTAAAGATAAGTTCAGCTCTCCTGAGCCTTTTACATTGTTACTTTCGACACTTATTGTACTTTTATTAGCGCGCACCCAGTGCTGATGCGTCAATTCTTTGCCGCTAATAGCAAACTTACCTTGCGCTAGAACTAATGAAAAATTAGCCTGTTCAATAAGCACATCAGGTAAAGGGGATTGCTCAGTAAAATGTATGAATCGACCTTTATTTTTAGCCATATTCGCTTTGTCCGCTGCATTTTTTTTATCAGCTTTAGAAGATATAACGAGTGGTGCAATTTTCTGATAAACGGTATCTGCGTAACCATAGTATTCTCGCGCTTTTTCACCAAAGAGCATATGAGCAAAGTCAGCACCTTCCACTTTATCGAGTTGGTATTTACTCTCGATATTTTTCCAATCAGCGTTAGGTGAATCTTTTAATGCCAGCGTTTTCGCTGCTAGTAAACCCTTAGAAGAAATCACCTGTTCCTTGGCTGCTGCAATTAAGGCTTTATCTGCTTTAAATTGTTTTTTTAACGCTTTAAAGTCTTTATTAAGTTTTTCAATATCCGCTAAGGTTTTAATTTTTGTCTCACCCAAAGCTTTTATTTGTTTTTTGTAATTAGCTAATGTCGCTTTAGTGGGTAACTTTTTCTGAATACCTTGAAGTTTCTGCTTTTCTTCTTGATAACTCTTTTCAAGCGCCTTCCCATGTTTAACGGTTAACAGATCACTGTTTTTTAATAAATCATCGACTTTGGGTAAACTTATATCAAGCTTTGGCAATACGGAGTCATCAACTGAACCCTGCTCTTCTAACGATTGTTCGTCAACAAGCCTATAAACCTTCCCAGCTGACGTTCTCGGTTGGTCGAGTCGTAGTTCAACAATATTTAATTCGCTAATATATATCTTTCCAAACAAATACTGCCAAATATCAACACCGACAGATGCCTGTGAAAAGCTCACTAAATTATTAGTTGGGTTATCGATATCTGTTGCCTGAAACCCTTTAATATTTAGAGTTAAGGGTGCATAAGTAATTTCAACATCAGCAACATTAACTTCTGCTCCTAAATACCACTCACCTGATTTTTCTATACCACCTTTAACCAATGTGTCTGCGAAAAAATAAACGAAAGTCATCAATAAGGCGATAACAGCAAAAAAAATGGCTAAACCTTGCCAGCGAAAAAAGCGGCTCATGACATGTCTCCTTGTCCTGAAATATTACTGTAAACACGGTAAAATTTTGATGCTTTTAGCGCTTTTACAATACGGAATTTATCAAAAAAGGCTTTGACATGAGTGCGATACTTTTCGATAAGATAGTTGCAAACAAAATATAAAGGGATTGCGAGTAAACAACCAAGCACCAGTGCACCTAAGGTATAGGTATGATGAAGGTGAGCTAATTTGAATAAACTAAACTGATAAAGCATATCAAATAATGATTGCAAGGATTCAGCAGTAAGTAACGACTCACCCACGCTAACAATCAATGATGCTAACAAGTAACTTAATCCTTTAAAGAATCCCCAAGCTAAAATAAAACCGCCAATATTAACTCGCAAAAATAGAACTGCAAATAAGAACACTATGTTGTGCAAAGTAAATATCGGCGATAAACCAACAATAAAACCTAGCGCAATAGCCAGAGAGATTTGTCGCGTTGAACTTTCTGAATTAAGTGCATGAAACAATTTTGCTAATAAGGTAAACATTCCTTTTCCTTCTTATATTTGTCTTTAATTTATCTTTTAATATGAAATGAAATAAAATCTAATTTAATAAACGAGCTAAAGACTAGATCTCTTTACGAGTATAGACCCAGTCATTTCCCTGACTCAAATCTTCACTATATTGGTAACCGGCAACATCAAATGATTTAAGTTGCTCTTTATCGGTTAAGCGATTTTCGATAATATACCGAGCCATTAAGCCACGTGCTTTTTTCGCAAAAAAACTGATCATTTTAAATTGACCGTTTTTCCAGTCTTTAAAAGCGGGAGTGATAATTTCACCGTTTAGCTCTTTTTTCTTCACTGACTTAAAATATTCATTTGAGGCAAGATTAATTAATACATCATCACCTTGCTCAGCTAACGCTACATTAAGGCTATTGGTAATAATGTCGCCCCAAAATTGATATAAATTAGTGCCTCGGTCATTGGCTAATCTTGTACCCATCTCTAAACGATAAGCTTGCATTAGATCAAGCGGTTTTAATAAACCGTATAATCCCGACAATATTCTCATGTGCTGTTGGGCAAAATCAAAATCAGCCTCTGTAAATGTTTTAGCATCTAGGCCTGTATACACATCACCATTAAAAGCGAGTACGGCTTGACGAGAATTTTCAACGGTAAAAGGCATTGACCATTCACCAAAACGAGCGGCATTTAAGCCCGCCAACTTGTCGCTAATGCCCATAAGTGTTGAGATATCAGCAGGCGCTAATTTTTGACAATAGTTAATCAGTGCTTGGCTATGATCTAAAAGCTCAGGCTGCGAAAACTTATCGGTAGGTAAAGGCGTTTCAAAATCTAAATTTTTAGCCGGAGAAACAACAAGTAGCATAAAGGATCCATTTAATGGCAGTAGTAATATAGTGCCACTATCATACAAGAAATCCCCTGAACATGAAGAAAAATGATAAGCCAAAACAAATCACAGTTAAAAAAAGCATAAACATACTTGCTATATATTGAAAATTTGTTACATATATAGCTGCGTCAGGCATTACATCAAAGATTTATCGCTTTTCCAGCTATTTATGTTGTAATATTTCTCCAATTTTAAGTTTATCGTTAAAAAGGTAAAGGACATGACTAACCAGCTTTCACAATTAAAAAAAATGACCACTGTAGTCGCTGACACTGGCGATATTGAAGCTATCGCAAAATTTCAACCACAAGATGCCACAACTAACCCATCGCTATTATTAAAAGCTGCTTCTCTTGCAAGTTATCAACATTTACTTACGCAAGCGATTACATGGGCTAAGCAGCAATCATCAAATGCTGAACAGCAAGTTATTGACGCTGCCGATAAATTGTCGGTATTAATTGGTTTAGAGATTTTAAAAACAGTTCCTGGTCGTATATCAACTGAAGTAGATTCACGCTTATCTTTTGATACCCAAGCTTCAGTCGCAAAAGCTCACAAGTTAATAGCCATGTATAACGATGCAGGTATCAGTAATGACCGTATTCTCATTAAACTTGCTTCAACATGGGAAGGTATTAAAGCTGCAGAGCAACTGGAACAATCAGGTGTCAATTGTAATCTAACTTTATTATTTAGCTTTGCCCAAGCACAAGCTTGTGCCGAAGCTGGCGTTTATTTAATATCTCCCTTTGTTGGTCGAATTTTAGATTGGTATAAAAAAGACACTGGTAAAAGCGAATATGCCGCCGCTGAAGATCCCGGTGTAGTTTCAGTAACAAGCATTTATAACTTTTATAAGAGTAAAGGCTATAAAACGGTAGTTATGGGCGCAAGTTTTAGAAACATCGATGAGATTCGTCAATTAGCCGGTTGCGACCGACTTACAATAAGTCCTGGCTTACTCGATGAGTTAGAAAATAGTAATGAAAACCTTGAGCAGAAATTATTTAGTCAACAGGCTGAATTAACTAATGATGCTAAATTATCGGAAAGTAACTATCGCTGGGCAATGAATGAGGATGCCATGGCAACAGAAAAACTTGCCGAGGGAATTCGAAATTTTACCATTGACCAAATAAAGCTGGAAAAACAGTTAACTGAAATGCTTTAATTGTTATCTTTCAATTAACTAGTGTAAAAATAGAACTATTTCTAGCTACTTTACAGACAACTTTTGTTGTTATTTAATGCTTTAATGATTTGCTTATCATCTTGAATGTGTTATTAAAAAGGTGCTGTTAAATAAAAAGGAGTGTTCTATGGATAAACTTCAACAAGTATTGGGCTCATTCGGTAAAAGACCAAAGTCCTCAGAAAGCACTAATAAGAAAAGAAAATGGCGCGAAATAGAACAATTAAAAGAAAGGTTTCAACTAGAAAAAGAATTAAAAGCATATGAAGACTCGTTAGAGTTTATGTTGGAAGATTTTTAGTACTATTTCAAAATGAAAAAACCCAGTATTTATACTGGGTTTTTTATTGCCTAAACTTTGTCCCGTTATCTAATTTTCGAAAGCATATAGCGTAGGTTTCACACCGGCCAATTCTTTCAAACGTTCAATTATCAAGTAGTTCACAGGAACTAAAATTAAAGTGATAAAAGTCGCAAACAAAATGCCAAAGCCAAGAGATACGGCCATAGGAATAAGAAACTGCGCTTGTGTTGATTGTTCAAACAATAACGGCATCAAGCCAATAAAGGTTGTTAGACTTGTCAGCATGACCGGGCGAAAACGTGATGCCCCCGCAGTAAGCACTGCCTCCATAAGTTTAATGCCCTCTGCGCGTTTTTTATTGATGAAATCAACTAGAACTAACGAATCGTTCACCACTACACCAATTAACGCTAGCATGCCGAGTAAGCTCATAATAGTTAATTCCATGCCCATGATCCAATGGCCAATAACGGCACCGATCATACCAAACGGAATTACACTCATCACTATAATAGGCTGTAAATATGATTTAAAAGGGATCGCTAATAACGCGTAAATAATAAAGAAAACAAATAATAATGCCCAAGCTAACGAACCAAAAGATTCACGTTGCTCTTTGGCTTCCCCCTCAAGAGAATGACTAACACCCGGATATTGTAAAATCAATTCATCTAAATATTCTTTTAAGTCTGCCTGTAATATCGTCATGTTAGTATTTTCTTTTTCGATATCTGCGCTGACGTTCGCAGTACGGTAGCGGTCAATACGAGAAATTGTTGATGGACTTTTACCTGGGATTAATTTTGCCACATGTGACAAAGGCACAGAGCCGCCACTAGGTGTTCCAACAAGAATATTCTCTAAGTCAGCAGTAGAACGACGCTCATTTAACGGTAAGCGCACCATAACACGAACATCATCTCGACCTCGTTGAATACGTTGCACTTGCGAGCCAAAGAAAGCACGGCGTACTTCATTTGAAATACTCACTCTGGTTAACCCCAATGCTTTACCTTGCTCAGTAAGTTCAATTTGTAACTCTTCTTTACCGTCAGACAAACTATCTTCAATATCAAATACCGTAGGATAGGTAGCCAATCGTAGTTTAACTTTATCAGTAATTTCTTTTAGCGTATCTATGGAGCTCGCTTTTAATTGCACATGAATTGGATCAGAGGAACGACCGATTTCAGCCCTAAAGGTGATACTTTCAGCTCCAGGAATTGGCCCGATTAATGACCGCCATTCACGAACGAGTTGTGCAGAGCCAATGGATAAACTACGAGACTCTGGTGGCGTTATTTCAAAACGTACACTGCCTTTATTTGAAACGCCGCCTCTGCCGCCAGTTGTAGCAAGAATATTAATAATTATGCTTTCATTAGTATCTTCATCAATATACTTATTACGTAATTCTTCCGCTTTTTCAGTCATCTTTAAAATATGTTTATTGGTCACTTCAAAGGGAGAACCTGCGGGTAAAGTCAATGATGCGCGTACGGTTTCGCTCGGTATTCTTGGAAAGAAGATGAATTTAGTCCAACCACTCATAATTAAGGTAACAATAATCAATAAAACACCGACAAAACCAATGAATGTAGCAGCTTTATAATTTATTGCCTTTTTTAATAATGGTTGATAAAAACGTAAAATAGCACTTTCAAAGCCATCTGCAAAACGTTGTTGAAACATACTAAATTTAGAAACTTTCTCCTTCTGACCTCGTAATTTCAAGTGCTTTAAATGTGAAGGTAAAACAAACTTTGACTCAATTAAAGAAAACAGCAAGACCGGAATAACAATAACCGGAATTTGTGCGAACAAAGCCCCTCGTGCCCCTTCTATAAAAGCTAATGGTAAAAACGCAGCAACCGTTGTTAATACGCCAAAAGTAACTGGGGTCGCCACTTCTTGAGTGCCACGGATCGCTGCTTCTTCGCCTGATTCTGATGTTTTTAAATGGGTATATATATTTTCCCCGGTGACAATTGCATCATCAACAACAATACCTAGCACCAAAATAAAGGCGAATAAGCTCATAATATTTAATGTTATACCAAAGAAAGGCATAGCAATAAAAGCGCCCATAAATGATATTGGAATACCTATAAACACCCAAAATGCTATCGAGGGGCGTAAAAATAAACTCAACAAAGCCAGTACTAAAATCCCCCCTTGTAATGCACTCGTGGTTAATGTTGAAATTCGGTTTTTAACGATTTGCGAATCATCATCCCAATAACTTAATGTAACCCCTCCAGGCACTTTATCTTGCTGTTCGTCTATATAATTTTTAACAGCGTCTGCAACATCGATCGCACTTTGTGGACCAATACGGTAAACATCAATAAAAGCAGCTTGTTTCCCATTAAATCGTGTTCTAACGGGCGTTTCTTCAAAAGCATCAGTGATAAGGGCAATATCAGATAAGTGTAAAATAGAGCCATCAACATGAGTTTTTATTGCTATTTCAGCAAACTCATCTTTACGATAGGCTTGCCCTTTAGACAACAATAAAATATCTCCGCCTTGAGTTCTTAGGTTGCCTGCAGAAACATCGGTACTAGAGTTACTAATCGCCGAAGATATTTGCGCTATGGTTAAATTGTACTGCTGTAGCTTATCTTGAGGAATTTCAATCGCGATTTCGTAATCACGGACACCACTTAAGTCCACTTGCGTAATATCAGGTATTTTTAATAATTCATCACGTACTTTTTCTGCATATTCACGGGTTTCTTTTTCACCATAAATACTGGTAACACTTACCGAGATAACTTCATGCTTTCGAGTAGCCAATGAAACTACAGGTTTTTCAGCATCAGCAGGAAAAGTATTAATGGCATCAACGCGACTTTTAATATCAGCCAAGACTTCTCGCGCATCATAATCACCATCAACTTCAATATTAACCGCTGATGAACCTTCAGATGAACGGCTTGCAATTTGTTCAATACCTTCTAAGTCTTGTATTGCCTCTTCAATGCGAATAGAAATACTTTTTTCGACATCTTCCGGTGTTGCACCACGTAATGACACATTAACGTTAATGCGATCTGTGGCGAATGATGGAAAGACCTCTAGCGGAATTCGCACTGATAAACTAAACAAACCTGAAATTAAAATAGTAATTAATAATAAATTAGCGGCTACGTGGTTTCGTGCAAACCATGCGATCATAATGATTCACCTTTTTCTTGCTTAGCCCCTTGTTGTTTTACGATCTCATCACGGCTACCTTTATTTTTTAGGTTACGTTTTTTGTTTCCTTTATTGTTCCGCTTATTTTTGTTTATATTGCGAGTTTGTCCTTCAATAGATACCGGAGTACCTGAGCTAACTTGCCCTAAAGATGTTAGTACTAATTCATCACCCGCAACAAGGCCAGACTTCACAATAGCTTGTTTACCATTTTGCCAACCTAGCGTAATTTCCTTTCGCATCAATAGGCCTTTTTCTACTATGTAGACATAACTCCCCTGATAAATTGCGCTACTAGGGATAACTAAAGCACTCTCTAATGCTTTACCTTCAATTTCAGCGGTAACATATTGGCCAATTTTAATCGGTGAACCATAAGAAGTGATCGCATCATAAGGTCGGTTAATTTGTGCTACTACATATAGTTGTTGAGACTGCTCATCAATTGCACTTTCAGTGCGAATTATTTTACCACGCCATTCTTGATGCCCCATTAAATCGGACGTTAATTTCACATCATTTTTATTCCCTTGTTCACCAATATCACGATATTCTTCAGGTAAATTAATGAGCGCTAAATCTTTATTTTTAATCGGTAAACGAATCTCTACATAGTCGACAGCAAAGATAGAAGCCAACTGGGTATTAGCTGAAACCACTTGCCCTAAATCTACTTGTTTCTTCAAAATACGACCAGCATACGGTGCAATAATTTTCGTACGTTCTAGCGATAATTCAGCTTTGTCTAATTGCGCTTGTGCAGAAAGAACTTTCGCTTTAGCGGCTTCAAACTGCGGTTGACGTAATACTAAGGCATTAGCTGTTTTACCGTTGCCTAAACGTTGCCAGTCGGCTTTTGCCTGATCAACCCTTGCTTGCTCTTCTAGTAACACTTGATTTGCTGACAGTAGGTTAGCCTGTGATACTTTCACTTCTGACTTGTGATCTCTGTCGTCAAGTTGTACTAAAATGTCTCCCTTTTCAAAAAAACCACCATCTCTAAATTGCACACTTACGTCATTAATTTGTCCTGAAACTTGTGAGAATAATATACTTTCTGTACGAGGTTTTACCGTACCAAAACTTTCTACTATGACTTGATAGCGTTGTGGTGCCAAAAGCCTTGTTACTACCGTCATTTGAGAAGCTTTCGACGGTTTGAAACGTTTCGACTGAGGTGGATTTTTAGAAATGACCGTCGCTAATAAAACGGTAACACCAACAATCACAGCGAGAATAATCATTTTCTTTTTAATGCTTGGCTTTGCGGCAAGTTGAATATTTTGAGACATAATTATTGAGCCTTTGTGTCGGTGCTTAAAGCAGAATTTTGTGTAGGTATAGAAAAGTCACCACCCAGTGCTAAATGCAATTTAATACGATTAGCAATCAGGCGGTTTTTAAGGGTTATTAAAGTTGTTTGGGCATCAAAAGAGCGAGTTTGGGCATCAAGCACCGTAGTGTAATTGACAAGACCACTTTGATATTGTTCAAACGATAGTGTTGCCGCAACTTTTGCGTTCTCTTGTGCCGCCAACATACTTTGATAGCTATACTTTAAACTTTCCTCTTCAGTAATGGCATTTTCCACTTCCGTAAAGGCGTTATATAAAGTATCTAAGTACAATTGCTCTTCTTGCTTCAGTGCTAAGCGTGCTTTTTCTTCATTGGCCTCTAAGCGACCGGCGTTAAATAAAGGTGCTGAAAGATTGCCAAATAAAGACCAAGCTAAAGAAGAACCTGATAATAAATCATCAATGTCACTACTCGTATCTCCCACCGATGCAGTAAGGCTTAAACTAGGAAAGCGTTGTTTATGTGCATAGGCAAGGCCTGCATCTTTAGCCAGTAATTTATACCAACTAGCAATTAAATGAGGTTTTCTGCTGATAAGCTCTGACGGTAGACCCAGAGGAATATCTGAGGTTAATAAAGGTAACTGAGCTTCAACTAACAATTCGCCTTTAGGGTAATCTCCCACTAAGCGTTCAAGTCTTCTTATTAATCTCTTTTTCGAAGATTTTTGCTCAGATACTCGAGTTAATTCATTATTTAATTCATTACGCGTTAAATAAACATCAAGTGCCTCACTTAAGCCACTGTTATAACCTGATTCAATAATCTCTAAATTTTGCTGCGAATTTTTCACTCTACTTTCATAAAGAGCCAATAATTTTTCAGCCTCTATAACTGAAAACCAAGTGGTAACAACATCAACGACTAGTTGTTGCTTACTTTGTTCAAAGCTGGCTTGCTCTGCCATGTAGGTTAAGTTTGCTTGTTGATCAGCTGCAGAAAGCTTGCCCCATAAATCAAGTTCATAGCTTAGGTTCAAGTCAACAGAGCTTGAGTTACTTATCGTATTAACGCTATTATTTTTACTTCTGCCGGAACGCAAAGATAAGTCGAGGGATGGCCATAACGAACTACCTGAAACAATTAATTGCTGCTTTTGAATTTCAACAGTAAACGCTTGAATTTTTAATTGATGATTAGAAGCAAGCGCTGATTTCACTAACTGCTGTACTTGCTTGTTACCTAATTGATTTAGCCAGTTACTTTCAACTTGCAATGCTTTTTGATTTTCTTGCCAATTTTTTGGCAAGTCTATATTTTTAATATTTTCATCAAGTTCAGAAATACTAGAACAGGCTAACAAAAAACTTGTTGTTAGCCCGATAATAACGCTTTGCTTGATGTTCGCTCGAAAACGACTTTTCATAAAAGATAAACCACTACGACTATTTTGATAGCTTAAGTGTAATCAATGTTTAGGAAAACAGGCACTGACTTTACAAAAGTTTACTTTCAGCTAATGTTAAACCGCGATGAATAACAGGTAATTAACGATGAATGCCACTTTTAATAATTATATAAAAACGTTAGGTCAATATATAATACCAAATCCATTAAGTTTGTTCCCACTCAGAGCTTGCCTGCGGTTTGAGAACAAATATAATTTTTTTGCGTATAGTTATTCTATATGAAAGGAATTATGTGCGGTTATCGAATCGCAGGAAAGCTCCCGAAGGGCGATTTTAAAAGGCTTACAGACTGCGTTATTGATCTTGATAAGGGAATAACCATTCTCTTCAATCAAAGCCTTGCCTCTAAGCCTTTTAAATCTCGCTGAGTGGGAAGAAACTTAGTGGAATTGGTATTACTCCCTTGAGTTGGACAAAGACCAGACAACTTCTCTAGCAAGTTTGGCCGTCATAGCGCCTTTATTTTTATATCTTGATGGGGTAGTGCCATTCTTTTGGCATGATGTGGATGGTGCCTTAGCATTGTAAAAGGCCTTGTTAAGTTGATTTTCGATAAATAGTAATAAATCTTTTACTAAAAAAGTAGCCATTAGGAAACTGTGGTGGTAACGTTGTCATTTTGGTTCTCCCGTTTGTCAAAATATTACACATCTAGAGTCAATAATTAACTATGAAAATTAAACAAATGGAATTAAATTATGGTCACAATTAAAGATGTTGCTCGCGTTGCCGGAGTCTCAACATCAACAGTATCTCGTGTTGTTCGCAAAGAGGGAAAAGTCGGTAAAGTTTGTCGAGCTAAAGTGCAAAAGGTGATTGATGAGTTAGGTTATCGGCCAAATATTAATGCTCAGGCTTTAGTCAGTAAAAAGTCTAATACACTCGGTGTTGTTATTCCAAGAGTTTCAATGCCTTTTTTCGCCACTTTAGCCTGTGGTGCAGAAGAAGCAACCCAAAAGAATAAGTTTCGGGTATTAATCAGTAATGCCTTCGGTAGTGAACAAGCAGAGCTTGATGCAATAGATTCTTTACTTCAACATCGCTGTGGTGCCATTGTTTTTCATAGTATGTATTGTAGTGATGAAACCTTAACTGCATTGGCCGGAAGAATACCAGGTTTGGTCTTTATTAACCGCTTAATTCCTAAAGTAGCCCATCGCTGTGTTTGGCTTGATAATAACCTAGGCTCACAAGAAGCCACTCGTTATCTAATAAGTAAAGGTCACACAGAAATTGGTGTAATTACTCGCAAAGATGTTAACCCCGACTCTGTGATCCGTCTTGATGGCATTCGTACAGCATTGAATAATGCCAATATTAAATTAGATAAATCCATGATCGAATTTGGTAATACAGCAGATATGAACGGTGGTAAAGAAGCGGTTAGCGCCTTATTAGCAAGAGGAAATAAATTTACTGGGATATTAGTCTATAACGATAACATGGCCGTTGGGGTTATCCATGAATTACATGCTAGAGGTATACGCGTACCTGAGGATATTTCTGTCGTTGGCTTTGATGATTTGTTTATCTCGGTTGCCTGTATCCCTGAATTGACGACCATGCATTATCCTGTAAGGGAAATGGCAAGTTATGCGGCTAATTTAGCGATAGAGTTATCAGACAATGCCGATTCAACAGGTCGAACTCACTTATTTATGCCACACCTGATTGAAAGAAATTCTGTAGTCGAATATTCATAACAATAAGAGTTACTAAAAGTGAATAGCCCAGTACTTTCTCAGAAACTTGCTTTAGCAAGCGGCTTTTTCTGTTTATTATTTTTAGACAAAGCCTGTGAAATATTAGCTATTCCTTTTTATCAGATGACACTAGGGGTTGACCCTTTTTTATTTAGTATAGCCCTTACTATTCCTCTTGCTTTTTCAGCTTTTTTGGCACCATGGGTTGGAGAATTATCTGACCATTTCAACAGTAAATTTGGCCGTCGTCGTCCATTTATATTTATATCAGCGTGGTTATGCGCGATACTTTTTGGCTTAATTTGGATGGTTCCTGAACATTGGACCACTCAATCACAATTACTCTATTTTGTTTTCATTTCAATACTTTTTTATATGGCAACGACTTTTTATAGTGTGCCATTGACATCGTTGTCTTACGAGATCACAAGCGATGTAAATAAGAGGATTAAAGTCATGGAAATGAATTCATATTTCATTAAATTGGCATCGTTGAGTATACAGTGGCTATTTCCTTTGGCTGGTCTGGCAATTTTTGGTAGCGTGTTTGTTGGTATTAAGGTGGTAGGGTGGCTTGTGGCTATTCTTGTTATTGGTGTAATTGGGATGCTACCAGCCATTTTTGTAAAAGAACAAGCAGTAGAAAACAAAGAACATATTACCAAGCGTTCTTCTGTTATTGATAATATTAAGCTCATTAGCAAAGTTCCTTTAATGAAATTGGTTTTTATTATCGCTTTTCTCCAGGTGGGAGTTGCCGCTTATGCCGCTAAAATGGATTTTTATGTCTTAGTTTATTACATGTTTGATGGCGATATTGCTGAAGGTGCAATCTGGAAGGGGGTGCTTTCTATGGGGTATGCGTTCACTGCAGCGTTATATATTCCGATAATCTCATGGTTATCAAGAAAGTTAGGCAAACTAACGGCCCTAAAAGTTATTTTTATGATAAACATTTTGGGTGGTATTGGAAAATGGTTTATCTATACACCAGGGGTTCAGTGGTTGTTATTACTTGATCCTATTTTTTGTGCGGCCATTTGGACATCAATGACGATTATTATTCCCGCACTCGTCGCTGAAGCAAGTGATGAATATAGTGATAAATATCACATTAATAAAGCAGGGGGGTTCGCTGCAATGCACCATTGGGTTATTGCCTTAAGTATTATTTTTGCATTACTTGTCAGTGGATTAACGTTAAATGTCATTGGTTTTGATGCAACTTTAGCAAATAATCAAACAAGTGATTCACTGCAACTTATGAAAGTCATTTTGTCGGTGGGTACTATTATTCCAAGTATACTTGCCGTGTATATTTTAAATCGATATCAGAAGTCATCTCATTTAATAAACTAATGTTAATAAATTACACGTTCCTGAAGCGACTCAAGTAAAATTTACTTAACTTTACATTTAACAGTAGGGAAAACGTTTTCCTTTTATTTTGTTTTCGTGTAGCATAAATTCATAAATTTTTAGTCTTTGTTAATAAGAAGGTTGTCAATGCTGAAGAAAGCACTCTCTTTATTTTTACTCTTTATCCCAATAAGCTCTTTTGCAACGGATTATTATATTCATGCCAGTAAGGGGAATGACACGAATTCTGGTACCTCAACTAACTCGCCTTGGCAGTCATTAAGCAAGGTAAATAAACTTAGCCTGCAAGCAGGTGACCGAGTGTTATTAGCACAAGGTCAGGAGTTTATGGGTGCGATCAATTTAGTTAATGCCCAAGGAAATGCCCAGCATCCGATTGTTATTACAAGCTACAATGCCAGTAAAAAGACTAATAAAAAGGCCAATCAAACTGTCACTGCTAAGTATGCTTTTATCAATGCAAAAGGTGCTTTGGCGGGTATTTTATTAATTGATAGCAGCTATATTGATATCAGTAACCTGAGTGTTAGCGCAAATGGTGGCAAGTTTCCGCTTCATCCTCGAAAGTTAAAAGCTAAGTTAGGTAAACGCAAGTTAAAATCTAAGCGAGTGGGCATCTATGTTTTAGCTATCGAAAAAGGTCAATACGGTCATATAAATATCGACAATGTTGAAGTCAAAAATGTCTTTGCTAATAACACTGAATTTGTTCGTTCTTATGAAGACACTACCTCTGCTAATGGTCGTGAAGAGTATGGTTTTGGTATGTTTTTTATCAGTATGAAAAACACTGAACTAAGTCATATCATGGTTAATAATGCGCAAGTTTCCAATGTTTCTCATACCGGCATTAAATTTAACGGTAAGCGCTCTATTAATAACGTGACGTTAAGCAATAATAAAGTGTTCGATATTGGTGGGCCAGGCATGCAAATGTCAGGAGTGACGAATAGTCATGTTCATCACAATGAAGTTAATGGCTCTGGTAGTAATAAAGACACACGTAATTGGGCACGTGGTAGTGGCATGTGGACATGGGGAAGTTCCGACATAATTGTTGAGCACAATAAATTTTTAAATGCCAATGGCCCTGGCGACTCTGCGGGTTTTCATATCGACTTCAACTGTAATAATATTATTTTCCAATATAACCTCTCGGCGAATAACGCAGGTGGTTTCCTTGAAATTCTAGGCAACAATTATAACAGCGCTTATCGATACAATGTCAGCATCAATGATGGTTATCGAGTAAAAGAAAAAGGCGTTGCCTTTCAAGAAGGGAAAACTTTTTGGTTAAGCGGTTTTGTTGGCTCACAAAAGAACGGGAAAAAGCGTAGACCTAAAAAACGTCATGGTCCTTATAATAGTTATTTGTATAACAATACTATCTTCGTCAAAGACGAAATCACCGCAAAAATTGCTATTACCCGTGTTGCTCAGGGGGCGGTAGTGGTTAACAATATTTTTCATATACTCGGTGACAGCCAATTAGTTGCGGGTGACCAGTATGTGCCAGAAAACAAAAATGACAAAGTCGAACTAGATAATTTTATCTTCAAAAACAACTTGTTCTTAAAACAAAATAACTGGCCAAAACAAGTACTAGTTCAAGATAATAGCCCTATTTATGGTGATGCAAAGTTCATTAATGCTGGTGGTTTGAATATCGCAGACTATACCCCTACTAATCTTGCCTTAATCAAAGATAAAGGAATTGAAATTCCTAAGATCCCAGGAGACAAGGTTGGCTTAATTGTTGGATTGAAAGCTGTAAAGGACATTCTGGGCAATGACATTGTCGGTAAACCTGATCTTGGTGCCATTGAAGTTTCTAATAGTGAACTGACTAAATAGATAAGTATAAAAATGATAAATATTTTAATTAAAAAATCAACTGTTAAAATCGCGTTTATTTTGACTCTTACCAGCTTAGTCGCGGCATGTAGCCAATCAGACAAGCTAGTTAATGAGGTTGTTGAAGAAAGGTCACTTCAAAGCAAACATAAAACCAATGTAAGCTCTCGCCCCAATATTATATATATCATGGCAGACGATATGGGCTATGGCGATGTCGGCGTTTATGGGCAAGAAAAAATAAATACCCCCAATATTGATAAACTCGCCGCTGATGGGATGCGTTTTACCCAACATTATGCGGGGGCTACCGTGTGTGGCCCTTCAAGGACTAGTTTACTGACTGGCTTACATGGCGGCCATAGCCCAATTCGTGGCAATCCTCGCTGGACTAATAGTGGTAAGCCAGTTGATTTAAAAACCGAAGATATCACTATTGCTGAAATGCTTAAGTCGACAGGTTATAAAACCGCGGCTATTGGAAAATGGGGATTATCAGAAAGTAAAGAAACTGAAGGTGATGACTGGTTGGCGGCAATGCCACTTCAGCAAGGTTTTGATTATTTCTTTGGTTTGAAAGGGCATCTTGCTGCGCATTACTATTATTGGCACCGTTTGTTTGAAAATAACACCCCCTTTGAGTTAAAAGGTAACGACCATATGAATAATAAAGGGGTGTATACCCATGATTTATTCACCAGTAAAGCCATTGATTATGTTAAGCAACAATCTTCAGAACAACCGTTTTTCCTCTATTTAGCCTATACCATTCCGCACTTAGCGTTAACGGTACCCAATGATTCTAAACAGCAGTATTTAGACTTAGGCTGGCCTAAACGTATGATGAACACAAAAGGGCATTATCGTAATGATCCTGAAGGAAACACTACCTATGCTGGCATGGTGTCACGTATGGATAGAGATATAGGACAACTGCTTGAAACGTTAAAAGAGCAAGGGCTTGATGAAAATACCTTAGTAATATTCACCAGTGATAATGGCCATGAGTACGATAAAGAATTTTTTAATAGCAATGGCCCTTTACGAGGTAGTAAGCGTGACCTGTATGAAGGCGGCATTCGCATTCCTTTTATTGCTAGATGGCCAGATAAGATCATAGCCAATACTACCTCAGATCATATTTCAGCTTTCTGGGACATGATGCCGACATTTTGTGATTTAGCGGGTGCTGCTAAATGCCCGACTACAGATGGTATTTCAATATCCAATACCTTGCTCGGTAAAGCTGAACAAAAAAAACATGAGTATTTATATTGGGAATTCAATGAATCAAAAGGCCCTTTACAAGCATTAAGAAAGGACAATTGGAAATTGGTTAAACGGTATGAAAAATCAATTGAGCTTTATGACTTATCAAAAGATATTGGCGAATCGAATAATCTTGCCGCTAACTTTCCTGAAATTGTTAAACAATTATCAGAAAAACTAAATTCAGCAAGAACATATCATCCTGAGTTCACCTTAAAAAAACTACCAAACCCATGGAAAAAGAAAGCGAATAAAGAAAAAAAAGTAAAGACTCAGGAGAGTAAGTCATGAATTTAGCAAGATTGCGAAACGTCAGTGTTAGTCTATTTCTGAGCATATTTGTCTTTTTTAATGCATCAGCGATTGATCTCAGCCTTACTGAAAACCTAGAAAAACAAAGCTTTAACGATGACTGGCGTTTTGCTAAAGGCGAGTTAACTGGGGCAGAGCAAGTAAATTTTAACGATAGTAAATGGCGTTCATTACGATTACCTCATGATTGGGCAATTGAAGGACCCTTTTCAAAAAAATACAGTGCTCGTAATGGTGGTTTGCCGGTATTTGGCACTGCTTGGTACCGTAAAAGCTTTATTGTGCCTATCCAAAGTAAAGATAAGTTAGTCTCGGTAACCTTTGATGGCGTCATGGCCAATAGCCAAGTTTACGTTAACGGACAATTAGTCGGTGAACGTCCCTTTGGTTACATCGGTTTTCAATATGACATTAGCAAATATTTAAACGCAACCGGCGAGAAAAATATCATTGCGGTAAAAGTAGCACCAGAAAATTATGCGGCGCGTTGGTATTCTGGCTCAGGGATTTATCGCAATACTTGGATAGAATTTAACGATCCCGCTCATATTAAACAATGGTCTACCCAAATATCAACTCATGCTGTTTCTGACGCCCGAGCTCAAGTAGCTGTAACCACTGTTATTGCCAATAGCGCTGGCAAAAAAGATTTATCTATTGAGTTTTCAATAATTGATGCTAGCGGTAGTGTTGTTGCGAGTAAAGTTCAAAAAATTAATGACTTAACGAAAAAAGAGTTAATTATCAGCGAGATGTTAACGGTCGCAGACCCAAGGATGTGGGATATTAATGACCCGTATCGTTATCAAGTGATCAGTAAAGTACAGTACAAAGGTAAAGTCATCGACATCGAAAAGCAGCCTTTAGGTATTAGAACAATCGAATTTAAAGTTGATGATGGTTTTTGGTTAAATGGTCGCCGTGTAGAAATTCAAGGGGTCTGTTTACATCATGACAATGGTCCGTTAGGTGCAGTCGCTAACATGAGAGCAATTGAGCGAAAATTAGAGATAATGCAAGCAATGGGTGTTAACTCGGTTCGAACCTCTCATAATCCTCCTTCTCCTGAGCTAGTTGAACTGGCTGACAACATGGGCATCTTATTACAAATCGAAGCATTTGATACGTGGAAAAAACCAAAGCATACCGTCGTTAATGGCTACCATAAGCATTACGATGAATGGTCTGAGCGTGATTTAACTGACATGGTTAAAATTCACCGTAATAATCCTTCTGTCATCATGTGGAGTATAGGTAATGAAATATATGAGCAGAAGAAAAAAGATGGCTGGAAATATGCTAAACGCTTAACTGAGATTGTTAACAAAGCCGATCCTACGAGACTTGTAACTGCAGGTCTAAGTGATTATCCAGCCTTTGTCAAAAGTAAAATAGCTGATGAAATAGATATTATTGGCCTTAATTACAAAGCCACAGAATATGCTGACATAATCAAAAGATATCCCAATAAACCTATATTAGGCTCAGAAACTTCTTCTGTAGTAAGTACCCGTGGTGAATATCATTTTCCAGTTAAACCGCTTGAAAAACATCCATCTAAGTATGTCAGTAGTTATGACAATTATGCACCTTACTGGGCTTATATTCCTGATATTGAATGGGATGCATTGGATAAAAATCCAAGTGTAATGGGCGAATATATCTGGACAGGATTCGATTATTTAGGTGAGCCGACACCTTATGGTGGTCGTGATCATGGAGATAAGTTTTATTGGAATGCTGACTGGCCAGCACGTAGTTCATCGTTTGGCGCGGTAGACTTAGCGGGCTTCCCTAAAGACCGTTTTTACATGTATCAAAGTCGTTGGACAACTGAGCCTATGGTTCATGTATTGCCACATTGGAATTGGCCAAATCGTGTTGGTCAAACGATCCCTGTTATTGCTTACTCCAATGCCGAAGAAGTTGAGTTATTTGTTAATGGCAAATCTCATGGCAAAAAAGTAATGGGTGTTGATAAAGTACGCATTCCCGTTGAGCTTAGATATAAGAAAAAAATGAAACACTTTGACTCGCCGTACCGATTGCAGTGGGATGTTAAATATCAAGCAGGTGACATTAAAGTTGTTGCATACAATAAAGGTAAAGTTGTCGCAGAAAAACAAATTTACACCGCAGGTATTCCTGCACAAGTACAGTTAACCGCAGACAGAAATGTGATTGATGCTGATGGTTATGATTTGTCTTTTATCACCGCAGATGTATTGGATAAAGAGAGTCATTTTGTTCCTAATGCCGATAACTTAATTCACTTTAAGGTGGAAGGTCCGGGAGAAGTCATCGCTGTAGGTAATGGCGATTCAGCTACTGTAGAGCCGTTTGTTGCTGATTATCGCCGTGCTTTTAATGGTAAAGCGTTAGTTGTTGTCCGTAGTAAAAAAGGACAAACCGGTGAGATTACTGTCAGTGCATATAGCAAAGAACTTAATATCAAATCAATTACGTTAACGACAAAATAAATTAACTGAAACAATCAAACGCTCCGAAGACGGAGCGTTTTTTATCATCGAACATTATTAGTTTGGAGTTCTCTAGTGCAAGGTTTTAAGTCTAAAAGTCCCTCAATCATATCTTTATTTTTTATTTGTTTATTAATCCCCTTTTTAGCCCAAGCAGAATCACTACTCGTTACTAAAAACATTCAAATAACAAGCGTTAAAGCTTCTGCAAAAATTACCAACGACTCGCAGCTAAAGATTAACTTAAAACCTCGCAAGGGCAGTGTCGTAAATCTAGTTCCAGCTAAAACTGATAGGTGGGATTTATCTCAATATCATGGTCTAAAAGTGGTATTGCAAAATGTCAGTGACGAAAGGATAATCCCAGAAGTTAAACTCTTTTCGCAAAGTAGTGAGAAATGGCAATTTATCGATAACTCTATTTATCTTGAACCCGGTGAAACAAAAGACATATTAGTTTATTTCTATATAACTAGCGAAGCGTTTGAACGTGACTATCCTAGGATTGAAAAAATGAAATCCGGGCCCAATAGTGTTATGTCCAATTGGAAAGGTATCGATATAGCGAAAATAAGTAAAATTAGCTTTTCGGTGTTAAACAAAAACAAGCCAATACCTAAAAAAGCCTCGTACCTTGTAAAAGAAATTGTCCCTTTCAGATACGACCAACTATTTGACTACCCACAACAAACATCATTTCCATTTGTTGATCAATATGGTCAATACCTGCAAGGACAATATCCTGGTAAATTACAAAATGCTAAGCAATGGCAAGACAGAGAACAACAAGAGCTTGCTGATCTTAAAGAAAATCCTACACCTAAAAATCGATCAAAATGGGGCGGTTGGCTAAAAGGTCCTAAACAAAAAGCGACAGGTTATTTTTATACCAAACAAGTTGATGGCAAGTGGTGGTTTGTTGACCCAGAAGGATATTTGTTTTGGTCGCATGGTGTTACTGGTGTTGGTCATAAAGGCGCAAATACTTTAATTAAAGGCCGTTCTCATTATTTTAAAGACCTACCCAGTAAATGGGGTGAGTACCGAGGTTTTTATGCACATGAACGTTTTGATTTTACCCAAGCAAATCTATTTAGAAAATATGGTGAAAACTGGAAAAAAATATCGCTAAAGCGTAATCATCAACGACTGAAAAGTTGGGGTATGAACACTTATGGTAACTGGTCGCAACCCGAAAATTTTGGTGAAAGCAAAACCCCCTTTACCGTTGCGGTTCATTATAAAAGCAAGATGTTGGATAAAAAGTTTCCAGACCCATGGGATAAGAACTTCGCTAACAACATTAAACAAGCCTTAATTAACAAGAAACGTAGCGAAAATGCTAACTCGCCATGGAATATCGGATTTTTTGTTGATAATGAATTACATTTTTATCAAGACTGGTCTTATGCAAAAATTATTACCAGTGCCAAGAAAAGCCAGCCAGCAAAACAGTTTTTTGTCGATCATTTAAAAAGCAAATATGGGGATATCAATAAATTAAACGCGGCATGGCAAACAAAATTTAAATCATTCAATGCGTTGTTAGCGAACAGAAAAGAATTAAACCATGAAGTTATTGGTGACGACGGTAAATGGTTCTATCAACAAATGGTTGATCAGTATTATCGGATTTGCCGAGACAGTGTGAAAACCATCTATCCTAATCATCTTTACCTTGGTAGCCGTGTTCATGGCGATACCAATGAAGTTGTGCTGAGAGCCGCAGAAAAATACGTAGATGTTATTTCTTATAATCTTTATCACCGTAACCTGAAAGACTTCACCTCGAGAGCTAAAGGATTAACCAAACCGTTAATGGCGACCGAGTTTCATTTTGGCGCCATGGATAGAGGTGTATTCCACACTGGCTTGCAGGAAGTGTCTAGCCAACAAGAGCGCGCTCAACATTACTACGAATACGTAAAAAGTGCCTTAAATAACCCGTTGTTTATTGGCACGCATTGGTTCCAATATCGTGCTCAAGCAATTACCGGCCGAGGCGATGGTGAGAACTATCAAATAGGCCTCGTTGATATTACTGACACACCTTATCCGGAAACGATAAAAGCGGTGAGAGAAATTGGTTATCAATTGTATGAAAACCGATGGAAATAAGAATTTTTAATTTGATAATTTACAAATCCGAAAAAGTAACGATAAAAAAGAGAAGAAAACTATGAAGTTATTATTTAACGGTAAAATGATTTTAGCTTTTGTCAGCTTATTTGCTTGTCTAGGTGCCTATGCTGAAGATAAGGTCCAAGATAAAAGCCAAGAAAAACGAGCAATAAAGGCACATGGCAAGCCAAACATCTTATTTATCGCCATTGATGATTTAAGACCATTGATCGGCGCTTACGGTGAACCAGAGCCCAAAACCCCTAATTTAGATGCCTTTGCTAATGATGCGGTTCGGTTTAATCGAGCGTATGTCAGTTATCCTTTGTGTAACCCTTCAAGAGCCTCAATGCTAACAGGGATTCGTTTTGATCTGCAAGCAGGTAATTGGAAGGATAATAAACACCAAAAACTCATTGAAAAACAAGCTACCTGGCCTGGCGTGTTAAGAGATAACGGTTATTGGACAGCGACCAAAGGCAAGTTATATCACGGTAAAGTACCTAAAGGCGATAGATCATCTTGGGATATTGCTGGGGGCGGAGGTAAAACCAAAGATGGTGAGCCCAAAGTCCTAAAAAGGATCGTTGAGATCGGTGGACGTGCAGATCAAATACAAATATATAAAGACAAAGGGGCTGGGCCTGGCTCTCTGATGTACGCCTCGGTTGATGCTCCGGACAATTTCTTAAAAGATGGACAAGTCGCTGAAAGTGTTATTGATTACATCAAAAACAAAAGAGATAAAAATAAACCTTTTATGATCGTCAGCGGCTTTTCTAAGCCACACATGCCATGGGTGGCGCCGAAAAAATACTTTGATATGTACCCTGAAGATGCCGGCAAACTGGCTTATTTCCCCCAAGGGGCAAAAGAAGCCTTTGAAGCGGATAGATATAAAAGCAAAACGCGAAATGGTCAGTGGAATGAAGGGGTAGACGATGTTACCGCTAAAAAGCTTATTCGAGGCTATATGGCCAGCACCAGTTATGCCGACGCACAAATGGGCAAAGTTATACAAGCGTTAAAAGACGAAGGCCTTTATGACAATACCATCATTATTGTTTGGGGTGATCATGGCTATCATTTAACGGAACATGGTTTGTGGCGTAAAAACACACCATTTCATATTTCATTACGAAGTCCACTGATGGTAAAAACGGCTAATAGCAAAGGCGGTACTGTGATTGATAATATCGTTCAGAACATTGATATCTACCCAACACTTTTAGAATTGACCGGTACTGAAAAACCTAAAAACATTAAATTACACGGTAAAAGTCTAGTTTCTCTTTTACACGGTGAAGACGTTGAATGGGAAAACATTGCACATACTTCAGCAAAGGGTAGTCATGGCGTAGTAACCGATAAATACCGTTTTACAGTAATGGCTGATGGCACTCGGGAGTTATATGATTTAGAACAAGATCCGGGTGAGTGGAATAACTTAGCCAATGAGCCAAAGCTTAATAATTTAATCAAAAGCTTTGAAGAACAAATGAGTAAAGTTGTTTGGAATAACCCGCAGTAGCATTTTTAGTGTTTTCTTATAATTCGCTTTATTTTATACATCTAAACTCGGTAACAAATATGAACAAAATCATTTGTCACCGAGCCCAATATCTTTTACACGGAGGAGCAATGAATAAAATTGTTTTAGGCATTATTTTTGCAGTACTTTCTTTTTTCACATCTGCAGATGTACAGGCAACAACTGCTAATAAACCCAATGTTATCGTCATTATGACCGATGAACATAATTTTAGAACCCTAGGTGCCTACCGAAAACAGCTTAGCAAAGAACAAGCGTTGATGTGGGGCAGTGAAGTGGTTGAAACCCCCAATATTGATTGGTTGGCTGACAACGGCGCGCTTGCCACTAGTTTTTATGCAACATCGCCAGTTTGTACGCCATCACGCGGAGCTTTTGTCACTGGCATGTATCCGCAAAACAATCACTCGGTACAAAATAACATGCCATTGCGAGATGATGCGGTAACTTTTGCCCAAGTGTTAAAAGAGAATGGCTATGCAACGGGTTACGTTGGCAAATGGCATTTAAACGGCGATGCTAAACCGCAGTGGGCACCAAAGCGCAAATTTGGTTTTGATGATAACCGCTATATGTTTAACCGTGGTCATTATAAAAAGTTTAAAGACACACCTGAAGGCTCTCGCGTTGACGCTAAGCCCGATAAAAATGGTTGGCCTAAAACTACCCACGCGGGTGCTGATGAAAAATCATTTTCAACAGATTATCAAATGACCAAGGTGATAGACTTTATCGATGCGCATCAAAAACAGCCATTTGCCATGATGCTAAGCTTGAGCGATCCACACGGCCCCGATACCGTACGCCCCCCCTATGACACTATGTATACTCATATTAAGTTTGAGATGCCACGTACATTTTCAGTTGACGCAAAAGATACACCTACTTGGGGACAACCAAGACCTCAACCCAATCTGCAGAAGATGTCTCAATATTACGGCATGATAAAATTGATTGATGATAATATAGGCCGCCTTTTAAAGCATTTAAAGAAATCTGGCATTATGGACAACACCATCATCATTTTCACGGCCGACCACGGTGACTTGAAATCGGAGCACAACCGACAAAATAAAGGCGTGCCTTTTGAAGCGTCAGCTAAAGTGCCTTTCATTGTTTACTACCCTGCAAAAGTAAAGCCTGTAGTGATAAACGAAGCAATGACAAGTGTAGATTTTCAACCAACCTTGATGGGGTTACTGGGAATTAAAGGTGGTGGTAATGAAGAAGGCAGAGACGCTTCAAAGTTATTGATAAAAGGACATGTTAAAGGCTGGAAAGATGTTGCCTTTTTCCGCCAGTCTTCATCGAAAGGAAAGGGCTGGCTAACGGTGGTTTCTGATCGCTATAAGCTGGTTTATAACACATGGGGTTCGCCTTGGCTGTTCGACCTTGAACAAGACCCTGATGAGTTAGATAACTTCTATTCTAACCCTAATTACCGGGAAGTCATCCACGACATGGCAAAGTCACTACAAAAATATGCAGAGGATTATAATGACCCTTATTATGATAATTCGCATATAAAGGCTGAGGTTGAAAAGGCCATGCTGTAATATTTAGACTTGATGATAAAGATCAAACATGCTTTTTGTCACAGAGTTGTAAAATTACTTCCATTCCCACACATCAACATCGTTAAGCCCTGTTGTAATAATGGGGTTTTGCGATTGTAACCACTTTTTAGCGTCAGCATCATCCTTGAGGTATGCATGCCAAAATTGCAAACTGATTTGCTGTATAGCTGGATGATGTTTAGGGTTTCGTCCTCTTGTGCGCCAACTTTTGTTATCACCAAAAGCAAAGTGTTTAGCGCCTTCTAATACTAACTGGTATTTATTACCTTCAGGCAATGCAGCATATACCTTTTTACGATCAGAAGCCTTCATCTCATTAATTGGATTTGTATCTAAGGTACCCGTCATAGCAAGTACAGGCTTAGCAATATGCCCAAAAGCTTTTAATGGTGTCATATCACTTCCTGGACTTGGACTTAAAGCGATAAAGGCATCTATTCGTTTGTCATGGAAATTTTGGTTTAAAGAGTATTTTTGTCCAGCAACACCCAGTGTGCTATGGGCACCGAAGCTATGGCCACTCATGCCTATATGTTCAAGGTCTAACTGCTTATTGAGTTGATGGGCACTTTGCATATTCCATTTTTCTAACTGGTCTATTACAAAGTGTACATCTGCAAATCTTAGTATTGCCGTTTCAGCACTTATCGCCGACTTTAGAGCCGCCATCCGTTTACCTAATGGAGCTGATTTCCATACATCGATATCACTGCCTTTGTGTTGAATAAATACAGTAACATATCCAGCGGCTGCCCAGTAATTGGCAAGATAAGCATTATTTTCACGAGAGCCACCTAAGCCATGTGAGAACAAAATCACCGGCTGAGGGTGTTCAGATTTGTTCAAATAAACCTTAATTGGCACCACACGGTCACGCTTTTTATCTAAAGGCTCAATGAGAAGGAGCTCTATTTTATTTGGAGCTGCATAACTGATTAGGGGAATCATTAGCAGTATCATTAGTGAAGTTCGCAGTAGTATAAAGAAATGTTTCATTATCTGGGTATTCCAATGTTTATTGCTTTAACCGCATCGTAAAATAGAATGTTGATTATGAATACATGATTTACAATACTTTACGTTTAACCCGTTACCATTCAAAGTGCTCTCTGAAACATGTATTTTGATTGATAACGGCTATATTGATGATCCTGTAATAAAAGGGTTATTAGCATATATTAAATTTTTAACGATATAACGCTAATCGATGTAGGAGGAATGGAAGTCTCAATGGTGTTTTTCAAAACGTTAACTGACTCAGCTTGTTTTAATGAGGGCTGTGGATCCCATTCATCGTTCCCTTTAAATTGGTTAACTTCAGCCAAGGAATTATAAGTGTTTTCGGCGTTAACAATAATATTTGCACTCTGAGACTTATTTCCCTTGTTGATTATAAATAGGTTCAAGTTATTCGTTACTTTATCAAAAGCTGCATAAGTGACAATGTTATGATTATCCGCGTTAACATGAACAAGATCATCGTTGATAAATTTTGCCCAAAGTGTCATTGGCATAGCAACGGGTAAGAGGTTATTTCTCTTGTCTAAGGCGTGAAACATATTGTTATTTAATGAATACCAATGAGTATTCCAAAAATTGGCATATCCAGTAT
>Ga0209292_1001713_pt1 | contig 26512 bp, 19 predicted proteins | sample GOMGulsemesocosm_2_FD_184634 | JGI IMG/M metagenome (GOLD analysis project Ga0209292, IMG submission 184634) | Methane-oxidizing microbial communities from mesocosms in the Gulf of Mexico - GOM9C Gulf of Mexico (SPAdes) (version 2) | ecosystem: Environmental > Aquatic > Marine > Cold seeps... | reverse complement strand
GGTCACATTCCATCACTAATCTATCAGCAAATGCGCCAGAATCGCCTTCGTCAGCATTACAAACAATATATTTTTTATCAGCGGCAGCATCTCTTACTGTTTGCCATTTTATACCGGTTGGAAAAGCCGCACCGCCTCGGCCTCTTAGACCAGAGTCAAGCACTGTGGTCACAATTTCCTGACTAGACGAAGCCAATGATTTTTTTAAGCCACTAAAGCCATCCAATGCTAGGTAATCATCAAGAGATATTGGGTCTGTTATCCCTGCCCGAGCAAAGGTGAGGCGAGTTTGCTTTGCTAAATAATCTAACTCTTCGGTATAGCCTAATGCTAACCTATGTGTCTGTGGTTCATTCTTTAATACATTATTAACGATATCTTCCATAATACCATCAACATCAGTCACTTCAACGGGACCGTAAGCAATACGCCCGTGTGGCGTTTCAATTTCAACCATAGGCTCTAACCAAAACAGTCCACGTGAACCATTTCTTATCAGAGCTAAGTCAAGTTTATGATTTATTGAATAGTTTGAAATTTCTTTGGCAACATCATGTGCACCTAAAGATAATGCGGTGCTTTCTCGTGGAATAAATATTTTAGTATTCATCATTATCTCACTTTACGTTGCTGTTTAATGTAGAAAGAATATGTTCAAACTTTTTATTAGTAACACGTCCATAAAGTTCGTCGTTAACTCTGATATTAGGACCTGTTGCACAATTACCTAAGCAATAGACACTATCTAAACTGAATTTTTTATCTGAAGTTGTTTCATGATTGTCAATTGCTAAATGTTTTTTAGCATGTTGTTCAAGTTCTCGACTACCTCGTGCTTGACAGGCTTCAGCACGACAAACTTGAATTTTATATTCGCCAGCAGGGGATGTTCTAAATTGATGGTAAAAACTAATAACGCCATGGATTTCAGCGGGTGATTGCTGTAATTTTTTCGCAATCCTTTCGATTGATTCTGAAGGAATATAACCTATTTCTTTTTGAATTTTGTGCAGTATCGGTAACAACGCACCTTCTTTATTTTTCAACGTATCAATTATATTTTCCACACTCGATAAGGCGGAATGAAATTCTATCTTCATGTTGTCTCCTGATGAACTAGCTTAATTTTTACGTGTGAACTTAAGTTCATATTAAACGTATAATAAGTCTATATTTATACAAAAACTATAACAGTATTAGCATAATATAAAAATATGAAGTATATTTCTCATGTTCAATTGCGTCTTGGTTTTCTATTGATTTAACCTAGGGTAAAGAGGGGGGGAGTACTCATTACCTTATAAAGAAAAAATACAAGAATCTATATAAAGTATAGGAGTAATAATGTCGGATAAAAAATCATTATCAAATAGAATATATATTAAACCATCTTGGCAATTTCATAATGAGCAAGGGGAAAATGTTGATCCCCGTATTTTTATTTTATTAAATGCGGTTCATGATTCAGGAAAGCTTACCCAAGCAGCTATTAAGTTAGGCATGTCTTACCGTCACATTTGGAATATTCTAAAAAAGTGTACCGATTTTTTTGGCTCTGAATTAGTTGAGCTTCATAAAGGCAAGGGAGCGTCATTAACTCCGTTAGGTGAAAAATTATTATGGGCAGAGCAGCTTGCTAACGCTCGTTTTGAGCCACATTTAAGCAGCATAGCATCGGAATTAAATTTAGAAATACAAAAAAACTTAACACTGAAAGAGCCTTTACTTAGAGTTGCTGCAACTTATGGATATGCTGTGGCGTTACTACCTGAATATACAAATCAATTTAAATTAGATTTACAATACAAAACTAACGAAGAGTCATTTAAGGCGTTAAGTAAAGGCGAATGTGATATTGCTGCATTTCATTTACCAACTGATGTTGTCAATCAAACGTTAGTTGATAATTATAATAAATACCTTAAACCTAACACCTATAAAATTATTCGATTTGTTACTCGGCAGCAAGGTCTGATTGTGAAAAAAGATAATCCCAAAGGGATTTCTAAAATAGAAGATTTGTTAGGTGATGACGTTAAGTTTATCAATCGTCAAAAAAATTCTGGTACACGTTTGTTAATCGATGAACTGCTTAGAAGAGCATCGGTAAATCCTGAAAAAGTTAGCGGGTTCGACAAAGTTGAATTTACCCATTCAGCGGTAGCTGCTTATGTTTCATCAGGTATGGCTGATGTAGGTATTGGCATTGAAACGGCCGCTCGACAATTTGGATTAGACTTTATTTCATTAACAACAGAACATTACGTGTTAGTTTGTCGTCAAAAAACTGTGAAACAATTAGCAGTACAAAGGTTAATTGCAGAAATTAAAAGCAAAGAATTTCATCAAGCGGTATTAGCTCTTCCTGGTTATGAACCCGTTTGTTGTGGTGATATTGTTGCCCTAGAAGATATGTTACCTTGGTAAGGCATCGGGTAAGTATTTTTACTATTTAAAGTAGAAAGCAGATAAGCCGCTTTACGAAAACGTAAAGCGGCTTATCTTATTTTATGAAGCTAACTAAGCAGCGCTTTTTAAAGGCTCAGCTTCATGTGTATTTTCAACGTGATGTTTTTCATGTACTGGGCGAATTGCCAAGTTAGCAAAAAAAGCAATTACTAACAAAGAAGCCATAACGTACATAGTAGAATTGTATAAACTTGGCGTTGGATCGATTGTTCCAGCTGGCACAAGTTCCATTAAGTTACTAACTGTAATTGTTTTAGCCGCAACGAGTTCATTTAATTGACTGATACCGGAGCCAAATTTAGCCTGAAAAACAGCAGGATCTATTTTGGTAACCAGATCGTTAATGGCGTCATTCACTGACATGTTTCTTAGGTAAGTAATCGCAAATGGACCTAATACACCAGCAGTTGCCCAAGCCGTTAACAATCGACCGTGTATTCCGCCAACATGTAAGGTACCAAAAATGTCAGCTAGGTAGGCCGGAATGGTTACAAAACCACCACCATACATAGTGAAAATTATCATTGTTGCGCCATAGAACATCACTAACCAAAGCACTGAAGGATCTGCACTGACTTGTGAAGCTGCGTAAGGAATAGATAAGTAAAGTAATGTGCCAAGTATAAAGAAGCAATGATAAGTGTTTTTTCTGCCAATAAAGTCTGAAATAGATGCCCAGAAGAATCGGCCACACATATTAAAAACAGAAATCATTAATACATAGGTACCTGCAAAAGTTGCAGTGGCAACATCAGGTAATGTCGAACCAAAAATATCAACCATTAATGTTTTCGCAACACCAATTACGCCGATACCTGCGGTAACGTTAAAACAAAGTACCACCCATAGTTTCCAAAATTGCGGGGTTTTCATTGCTTGATCTATATGTACGTCATTATGAGAAATCATTCTCTTTGATGCTTGATCTTTCTCTGGTGGGGTCCAACCTTCTGGTTTCCAGTCTTTGGCAGGAACACGATACGCGAAAGAAGCAATAATCATTACGATGAAATAAACAATACCTAGTGTTAAAAATGTGCCCGCTGCACCGGTATCACCAGTACCAACAACATAAACACCAGCATCACCAGGAAAAGCCATTTTTGTTGCTTCACTTGCGGTTGCAACAATAACTTCTACAGTACCGTTAGCAGTCTCAGCGAAGCGTTTACCTGCTTCAGTAAAGAGTGTTACTGCACTTTCTGCACCTAGATAGGTCGGCGCAACGGCATGAAATTTTAATAAAGATGAAATCAGTGGTGCACCAATCATTGCACCACCACCGAATCCCATAATCGCCATTCCGGTAGCCATACCACGTTTATCTGGGAACCAACGCAGTAATGTGGAAACCGGTGAGACATAGCCTAAGCCTAGGCCGCACCCCCCTAAAGCACCATAGCCCAAATAAACAAGCCATAACTGGTGGGTGGCAATACCGATACTACCGACAATAAAGCCGCCCCCCCATAAAAAAGCTGCTGCAACACCAACACAACGAGGACCTACTTTTTCAAGCCATTTACCGGCTATTGCTGCGGATAGTCCTAAGAAAACTATCGAAACTGAGAAAATCCATACCACACTACTTAATGTCCAATCACCAGCAGAACTTGTGACTACACCTAATTCTTTGATTAATGCTGGATTGAAAATACTCCAAGCATAAACAGAGCCAATACATAAATGTATTGCAATAGATGCTGGTGGGACTAGCCAACGATTAAATCCCGGTTTGGCAATGATTTTATCTTTCATTAAAAAAGAAAAAAATCCGCCACTTTCATTCGACATACATTCTTACCCCATAACTTAAGCTTGATACAACGCTTATACTCTCAACTTATCCAAGTATGACTTTGGTGTAAGGCATCAGATTTAATTGGTAAAAAGATCCGTGTATAAAATAAATGTTACTAACACACTTTTCTTTTAGTCTAAATCTTTGGTGTTGAGGTTACTTCCGTATAAACTGAAACAGAAAATAAAAGGACTTATTGTTTGTTATAAAAATAACTATTAGTTTAGTCTTGGTATTTGTGTTTTTTGTATTTCAAGAATCAGCTGTATATTTTTTGTAATAATTATCGATATATGAATTAAATTTCATGTATCGCGCTTTTTTTGTGCTTTTATTTAGCGAAAAAAACCATAACATTTAAAAGGTTATATAGAAATATGAAGATATGTTCATAATACTTTAGGTGTACTGTGTACTATAAAGAAGAGGTTTTTATTAATTTTGTAGCTAGCCATTTATTAGTACAGGCCAAGGTTCACCCGCCTTTAAGTATCAAGATGCTAACTAAATAGGGGGCTAGGTAAGTATTAATCTTTTTCTCAATTTCCTACCAACGTTGTTAAATAGTAATTATTATATTGTACAAAAGATGGATAAATGAATATGTTTGATTAACATACTTTGCGCTATTGATAACTTCAGTTATATATTTTCGCTTTTATATATGTGAGCTAATTGCCGACATCGCGACGCTAGGCAAGGAATTAAACTTCAACCATCTTAATTTCATTAGTTTTCAATCCATTAATGTAAATCAAATGTTGAAAAATGAAATAATGCTAATCTTTGTCGGTTTATAAAATTAAATGATGGCAGTAGGATAATATTGTGATGAATGATGTAGGTGTTAAACAAAAAAATCGAGGGGGAATTCTTTCTTATGGGCTGCTTTTTTTTTCAACATTAGTGATATATTCAATTGCACAAACGATAAATTCATTGCTGATAAATTATGAATTAAGCTCAATGTATATCTCATTTTGTGCCGGCTTTATCTTATTTACTCCTTTAGTTAGCTTATTATTACACCCACTAATTTTTACGGATCTGTTGAACAAAGGCCGTTTGAAATTGTCATTATTGATGGTAAATTTTGGTTTAGTATTAGTGGTGCAATGTCTGTTTTTCTTAATATGGATAACAGATGCTATTGTGGTTTATAGTCTCTACGTAGATCAAAATTCATTTTTAGCTAAATCATTTTCTATTACTAGTGTAAATAATGGTAATTTAAGTGTTGAGTTTTTTTGGGTAAACTTATTTTTAGCTTGGTTTTTTGCTTTATTATCTTTAGTTTTAGGGGTAATGCCGTGTTTAATCGCCCGAATAGATAACAAAGGTGTAGTAAATAATTTTGTGGCAAGTTTTACTTATGCTAAACAGTACAAAACACAGTTTGCTTTTGCTGCATTTTTCCTTGCCGTGGGTGTTGTAATACCTTTACTTTATATGAAATATACGTTTTTGTTAACTTTTCCTCTCGTCTTAGTTAGTGTGTTTTTATATTTATCGCGCTCATATGTCACATATAATGCCATCGAGGAATAAATTAGGCAAAAATGGGAATGGAAAATGAGTAATGATATCTTTTTCAATTGTTATTAATCATTAAGTTAGTCAAAGTACGTTAATAACTATTAATGATACTGTCTAGTCGGCCATCATTTTTCATGGCAGCTAACGATGCTTCAATATTTGTTCTTAAAGTGGATGGAAAATTAAGTGAAAAACATAAGTTGATATTATAATCAGCAATGACTTTACCAATATAGTGAAAGTTGAAATTCTCGCGAGGCAGTGACATTTTTTTTAGATGGTAATTTAACCTAATATTCATTTCAGGAAAGGCTATAGCTCGACCCATGGCGATAATTTTTATAGCCGCTTCATGGTCTTTTACATAAATGATATCGAATTTATTTTCTTCAATGTAAGCTGCTAACCCTGGGTAATCAAAACCGGTAATTAAGACGATGATCTTTCCAAAGAGATCGCTGATGTCAGTATATTGGGTAGGTTTTAACGTTAAAAAGCTGTGTTCTACTGACATAATAGGTGTTTTAGACAATGATAATGACTGTACTCCAGGCCAAGCAGGTGACCCGTAGGAGATCCAAGGAGACTTTGAGCTTTCCATATACTTCAACATACGTTTAAAAGGTAAAATATTATGGCTAAAGTAAATGTCTTGTTTTTCGATTGAGTGTATTACATCAGTAATAATGCCAGATTGCTTACTGTTTTCTGAAGATATTTGAAAAGGTGATGAGGATTTATCTGAAATGAAATAGGTGATTTTATTATCAGCTACATTCGAAAAACTAATTAATAATAATATGATGAAATAATGCTTCATTTTCATAGGACATGTTTTTTAGTTTTTATATGCGCTAATACTATCATAAATCAAAACAAGTAGCGCTAAGTTGTTGATATTAAATAGGGCTATTCAAAATATAAAGGCCTTACAGAGGCCTGTATATTTTTGACTATTATTAATTACTGGAAATAAAGTTAATGGAATAGTTCACTACTAAAGCGTAGATGTTTGCTGTTTGCTGCTATCTTTTTATAATCCTCATGACAGATACGTAATAGCTTACGATGATCGCCTGCTTCTATATAGATGTAATCTAGCTTGTCTAAAACTTCATCGCAGATCATGTGTATATTAAAAGCATCGCCGACAGGTGGTATAGCACCATGTTCACAATCGCTAAACATTTGATAAACTTCTTGCTCTTTAAGTAATTGGTAACTCCCCATCAGGTTATCATTAATTGCCGAAAAGCTAATTTTATTTTTAGCAGGTAAAACAGCCATCAACTTCCTATCTTCATGATCTTTTAAAATAACAGCTTTTGCTATGTGGTTTAAGGGTATTCTCGCCGTGATAGCGCTGCCAACAGAGCTAGCGCTGTGATCGTGTTCAATGACTTGATAAGGAATATTGTGCGCAGTTAAGTATGAGTCAAGCCGAGTAGAAATAGACATGTAACCTCCACGTTATATTTTGCCCATATACAGTATAGTGTTTGTATGGCTTTTAACCAGTTAATTGCAAATGTAAAAATAATAACCAATCAGGTATAGAATATATAGAAGTGAAATAAGGTAATTATTGTTTGATATCAATCAAAATAGGCGATTCTACTTGCTGTTAGCATATAGCTACATTAATAATAAGTGGCGTTTTTGAATATGGATAAAGCGATAAATACGTGCGGTAAGTGTCAGCAATTTACTCGAACGCCTGAAAGCTATAAAGATATTTGTGGTGCTTGGGATCAGCCAACTGATGCAAAAAGAGTGGCATGTGAGTTTTTTATCACTAAAAGAGCTCAAAGAATTTCAATAAAGTAAAATATCACCAGACCCTAAAGTTATTCTTCATTCTTTTCGGTATATTCTTCAGTAAAAAAGCTATCGACAAATTGTTTTAATACTTCTTGAACTAGATCATATGTGCTATCAATATCTGTAGCAATTTTACCATCAAGCACTGATAAACCTTCAAGGATCTCACTTGCATCTTGAAAGCCCTTGTTAAAATCAATAACACAGCATATAAGCCTTTAGAACTTACGCTTTGGGAACGCTGAGCATCATGATAACAGCACAAAATTTTCTTGATGTAGAATAACGATATCTACACATATTTATTTGTTCTAATGTTGACCATGCCGCTTTAAGTGGTCACTTCTATAAACGGAGTAATATTAGAAGAGAATGCAGTATCTACATTCTCCTAAGTCCAAGTTTATAGGCTTTTCTGGTTATTTAATCTTTTAAATGATGGAAGTCTATTTCTTCAATTTTACTACCCGCATTTTCATCTAAAAAAATGTCATTATCAAACTGCTGTTCAGACTTAGCAACAACAATGCTCACCATACTGTCTCCTGTTACATTAACGGCGGTGCGAGTCATATCAAGTAATCTATCAACACCGATAATTAAGGCAATGCCTTCAACAGGTAGGCCAACTTGATCTAACACCATTGCTAGCATAATTAAACCAACACCAGGCACACCAGCAGTACCAATTGAGGCAAGTGTTGCTGTGAGTACAACGGTTACATAGTCAGCTAATGTTAAGTCTTGACTGAACACTTGGGCGATAAATACCGTAGCAACACCTTGCATAATTGCTGTTCCATCCATATTAATGGTGGCACCTAATGGCACAGTAAATGATGCTATTGAATTTTTAACGCCCATTTTTTTCGTTGCAGTTTCTAACGTAACAGGAATGGTGGCATTTGAGCTGGCGGTTGAAAATGCAAAAATAGCCGCATCACGCATTTTTTTCAGAAAGATAGCTGGGCTTAAACCAGTGAGTAATTTTAATATTACCGGGTAAGTTACTAGGGCGTGAATAAATAAAACGGCAAGTACCACTAAAAAGTACACGATTAAATTACCAAAGGTTTCAAGTGACACTGTGGTAAATAAGGTAGCGAGTAAAGCAAATACACCATATGGCGCTAAGTTCATTAAAATAGCCACTAAGCGCATGATTACTTCACTTAGATCTTCAAATAAACTTGCGACGCGTTCACCCGCTTTTCCTGATAAAGCGATAGCAATGCCGAAGAGTAAAGCAAAGACTATTATTTGCAGCATTTTGCCTTGTGCAAAAGCTTCAAAAGGGTTGGTAGGGAACATTTGAATAATAACTTGCGCAAGAGACGGCGCTTCTCGGGAGCTAAAACTGGTACTAGCCGTCATGTTTACGCCTTCACCTGGACCAACAATTATCGCGATAAATATTGCAAAACTGATTGCGATTGCTGTTGTTATTAAATACAAGCCAATAGCTTTACCACCAATGCGCCCTAATTTAGTGGTGTCTTGTAATGAACAAACACCACAAACAAGTGAGACAAAGACTAAAGGTACAACAAGCATTCGTAAACTTGCCATAAATATTTGGCCAATAATCTCAAGCACACCATCGACGAAAAAGCTCTGTAGTGATAATTCAAATAAAAATAAATTGATAACTAAATCACGGCCATTAGGCATAAGCCATTGTAAAAATGTACCAAGGACAATACCTGAAATCATGCCGATAACAATTCGGGTGGTTAAACTACTTTTTTTTAGTTTCGTATTACTTTTTGTTGATGTCATATAAAGAGCAGGCGGTGTTAATATTAATGTATTTGTAAGGTTAGCAATAAACTGAGCGATAAAAAACAGTTTTGCTAGATTTACACTAAATTTATCAGTTTTTAGTTAACTTCGTTGATGACTAAGCTTTTTTTTTGAATTAAAGTATTAAGATGTACTTTTCTGCTATTTATCAGTTAGTATGAATAATTAAGCAAATAAAGATTAATCAAAAGAGAATAGGGATACCTTTATGGAGTTACTTCGACGCTTTAGTTTTACTCTGCTATTAATGACATTAACCACTTTGGTGGCATGTGGTGGCGGTGATGGAGGTCTTTCAACAGATGGCGGTGGTACAACTACAGGCTCTGTTGTTATCTCGCTAGCACTTTCTAATTCAAATGTAACTGGTCAAGAGCCTGTTTCAGTTATAGCCACCTTAACTAAGAAGGGTGTTGTTGTTCCTAACACTAGAGTAACTTTTTCTTCAGATATAGGTGCATTTTCTCCTAGTTCAGGGACGGCGCTAACGAATATTGATGGTGTCGCAGAAATAACCCTTACTGCGGGTAATGTTCGTGGCGCAGGCACGATTACTGTTTCTGTCGCATCGGGTGAGGAAGCCTCTATCGACTTTAGCACTCAAGGTGATGATCTTGGTGCGGTAGGTGATATCAATTTATCGGTCACTTTGATTGATAGCGATGGTAACCCTACGGATACTATTACCGCATCTAAACCCGGAAAGGTGATTGCTCAAGTTAATGGTATAAGTACACCACTTATTGTGACATTTGTTACAACGGTAGGTGAAATACCTATTGCTACCGCGATTACTAATGATAACAACGAAGCGAGTGTTGATATATTAGGAGGGGGGAGTTTAGGTGCGGGAACAGTTACCGCCTCAATTGAAAGTGGAGAAACAGGGAAAGTTATATTAGTTGTTGGCTCATCCACCGTCACTATGGGTAGCGGTGACCCGTTTGTTGAAGGTGTTGCAGATATTAGCTTAGCTCAGATATCTGCTGGTGGTACAACGGTTATTACGGTAAATATTGTTGATGACCAAGGGGCTTTATTTACAGAAGCTGTCGAAGTGAATTTTTCATCTGGCTGTTCTAGTTTAAGTACACCATCAGCCGAAATAAGCTCGCCAATTACCACCTCAAACGGTATAGCAACAAGTACTTACCTTGCTAAAGGATGTACAGAAGACGATCCCATTAATGTTACTGCCAATGCCGGTGGTATTAATTTGTCAGCAACAACGTCGGTTAATGTATTACCTGCTGATGCAGGGAGTATTGAGTTCCTTTCTGCTGCTCCTGAAAATATTTCTATTTTAGGCACGGGTGGTTTAGGGGGCTCAGAAAGTTCAATAGTTAAGTTTAGAGTATTAGATACCAACGCCAACCCGGTTAATAATCAAGTGGTTAATTTCTCTTTAAATACAGATATTGGCGGAATTCAGTTAATCCCCAGTAGTGCAACTACTAACAATTTAGGTATTGTACAAACGGTAATTAACTCAGGTACTGTCGCAACCAGTGTTAGAGTGCAAGCCACTATTGACGGTAGTGAGCCTCAAATTGCTTCACAATCAAGTGTATTAGTTGTTTCTACAGGTATTCCTGATCAAGACAGCTTTAGTTTATCAGCAAATATTTTAAACCCAGAAGGCTGGAACCTTGAAGGAACAGAGGTTGAGGTAACCGCGCGCTTAGCAGATGCTTATAATAACCCTGTTCCCGATGGTACAGCAGTCATTTTTACCACAGAAGGCGGTTCAATTGAATCATCATGTGTAACCACTAATGGCGCTTGTACAGTGACTTGGACTAGTCAACAACCGAGACCTGAAGGACATGTTTTAGCGCATAACACTAATGATGAGTATAATTTCTTTACTAACCAACCAGATGTTATTCACCCGCCTGAGCAGTTTAATACTTTAGGACAAAAATTCGGTGGTAGAGCGACTATTTTAGCTACTGCCATTGGCGAAGAGTCTTTTCCTGATACTAATGGTAATGGTCGTTTTGATGCAAGTGAAATGGCTGCGTTTAAGGGGCTTAATGTTAGCGGTAAGCCTTATGATTTAAAGGAAGCATTTGTTGATTATAATGAAGATGGTTTATTTAACCCTGCAGAAGCTGGCGGAGAAGCTGGTGGCGAGCTTGAAGTTCCAGGATCAGGAGATTTTAATAGCAATGGGGTATTTGATCTTAATGATGGTAAATATAACGGTGTGCTTTGTTCTATCCCTGCGCATGATGGTTGTTCTGAAAATAGATCATTAAATGTTCGAGGTGAATTAGTATTAGTTATGTCTGGAAGTCACCCCTTAATGGTTGTTAATGCGACTGATGATGCGGTAAGTGAAACGTATGATCATGATGGTGATGGTGCTAATGTTGCGCCCGATCCTGATCCTACGCCTGAAATTGCAAACCCTAATTTTGATTCAACCGATACCGCCGTATATATCGCAGGTGAAAATACAGGATTTGTTACGCTAACGATTTCAGATTTACATAACCAGCCAATGCCAGCGGGCACAAAAATTAGTTTTACCCCATCGGTTGGCGGTGGTGCAACACCAAGTAGTTATGTTTGGCCTAATGATAATCATAATGGTGGTTTGACTTTTTCTATCGCTATAAAAGGAGCTAAAGAGCCAGCTGCAGGGGTGCTTAATGTGACCATTGAAACGGAAGGTAATGAAAGTGTAGGGGGAGTTGCAACAACTTTCTCACCTGTGAGTATTATAATTCAATAATCGTTATAACAAACGACAAAAATGCCGCTTACTTATTTCAAGGTAAGCGGCATTTTTTTATGAGTGTTTTAATCTGAGCGGTTTTAACTCCCCGCCGCTTGCGGCGTAAAGTCTTTAGAACTTAACGCCACAATATCCCCTTCTTCGCGTAGCAATTTAAGCCAAAGCGAAAAGCCTCGGCACGGGATAATTCATTATTTTTCAATTTTTTTAGATATTTGATAGCCGTAGATTCGTTTAGTTATGTTGGTAAATATTAACAATATTTTTACTTACTCATTTCACCAATCAAAAATGCAGAAATATCACTGGCAACTTTTAAGGTTTTATTTCGGCTAACTGCCCCTTGACCTGAGCTGTCAGTGAAGGGAGCTATTTCCATCATATCTGCGCCAGTTATAGGATATTTAGCCGCAACAGCCTGTAATATTTGCATCGCCTCATCTGGTATCAGCCCATCTGGCTCTGGCGTACCGGTTGAACTGGCAAAACTTTCATCTATAGCATCAATGTCAAAGCTGACATATAACTCATCAATGTTTTGAAGTGCTAATTGACCTAAGATATTTTCAATTACTTTATCAATACCTAATTCTTTAATTTCTTTAGCCCAATGTTGCTTTACTCCAAAGGTACTTTCCCAATGTTGCTTAGACTTACCTGTTGAACGAATACCTATTTGAATTAAATGCTCGGGTGCAGGTAAGTCATCTAAAATATGTGTACACCAAGAGCCAAAACATAAATCGATACCTAATCGTTCGACCAGTAAGTCGGTATGGGCATCAAAATGAATGATAGCGGTGCGCTTGCCTTGTTTCTTTTTCGCTAGTAAATAAGCTTTAGTGAGTGGGTAGCTAACACTGTGATCGCCACCTAAACCAAAAATACCTTTGTCAGGAAATTGAGCATAAAAATCATGCAAAACATCTTCGGTAATACTTAATGGGCTAACGCAATAGTTACTTTTATCATCTTGATAAAGTGCTTTACGACAATTTGCCAAGGTTGCTTCATTCAAATACTTGTCTGATAGTAAGTGAGGGATCACCCTAATATCACCTAAGTCAAATGCATTTAATTTGGGGTGTTGTTCTAGCAATGTTGTGCGAATAAATAATGGCCCCCAATTGGCGCCACGCAAAATTCCGCCACCACAATCTGATGCGATACCTAAAATAACCGCACGAGAGGCCTCTGGCAGCTTATTTAAAGAGGTTTTCCATAGTTCATCAATATCGGTAGTCTGACCAAAAATTGTTTGATGTAATTGCTCTTTGCGCTCTTTGGCAGTATTGACGGTAAAAACACCATTGCCGGGCGGACATAAGCATTGTGTTAATTTTTCTTTTAATTGGGCTGTTAATTGTGGCATGTTGTATCTCTGTAAACGGTTTGAATAATGGTTAGCGATATCATCAATTTTAATATTTTTAGGATTTAGCTCTTATTTTTTCTAACAAAGTCGATTATGATTGCGCAGAAATAGTGTTTTCTTTTTAAGTAATCACTATAGACAAGCATTATAGCCAAAAGCATTAAGTAGTTATATATCTCAACTTGATTCAAAAAATTAATGCTTGTCAATTTGCATATTTATAGATATATCTATAAATAGGTATGCAAATGTATTTTTTAAGTGAAATAGTTTTTAACGTTATTTGAGTGAGATTAAAGAGCATGCTCGCACTTTTTCCCTCAAATATTGAATGAATAAAAAGACAAAAATAAATTTATCTTCTCAACTAGATAAACTGTCGAATTAGCAGGATTATAAATTTTTATGGCAAAATCACTAGTTATTGTCGAGTCGCCAGCCAAAGCGAAAACAATTAACAAATATTTAGGTAAAGACTTCATTGTAAAGTCTAGTGTTGGTCATGTCCGTGATTTACCCCATAGTAGTACTGGTAAAAAAGTCGCCACTAAATCACCGGCTGAAGTGCGAAAAATGGCACCTGAAGCAAAAGCTAAGTATAAAGCTAAGCGCGATAAGCAAGCACTTGTTAATCGTATGGGTATAGATCCCGATAAAAACTGGGCGGCTAATTATCAAATTCTTCCCGGCAAAGAGAAAGTTGTCACCGAGCTTAAGAAGCTTGCAGATAAAGCTGACATTATCTATCTCGCAACCGATTTGGATCGCGAGGGAGAAGCGATTGCTTGGCATTTAAAAGAAATTATTGGTGGCGAAGATGATAAGTTTCGTCGGGTAGTTTTTAATGAAATTACCGAAAGCTCAATTCAACAAGCTTTTGCTACACCTGGTGAACTGAGCATGCCTGGCGTTAATGCCCAACAAGCCCGTCGTTTTCTTGATAGAGTTGTTGGTTTTATGGTTAGCCCGCTGCTATGGAAAAAAGTTGCCCGCGGCTTGTCCGCAGGACGCGTACAATCGGTTGCGGTTAAGCTAGTCGTTGAAAAAGAACGCGAAATAAAAGCGTTTGATCCAAAAGAGTTTTGGGAAATAAGCGCAGACACCCATGCAACATCTTCGAAAAGTAAAGGAGAAGCGTTAGCGCTTGATGTAACTCATCACAATGGTAAAGCGTTTAAACCTACAAATAAAACCGATGCTGATAAAGCACTAGCGGTGTTAGAATCGGCAGATTATGCAGTAAGTAAACGTGAAGATAGGCCGTCGAAAAGTACACCGTCAGCACCTTTTATTACCTCAACATTACAACAGGCGGCAAGTACTAAATTAGGCTATGGCGTTAAACGTACTATGGGCTTAGCTCAACGTTTATATGAAGCGGGTCACATTACTTATATGCGTACCGATTCAACGAATTTAAGTAAAGATGCCGTTGAAATGTGTCGCGATTATATTGCGAAAAGTTTTGGTGAAAATTACTTGCCTGAGAAGCCAAAAGCCTATGGTTCAAAAGCGGGGGCTCAAGAGGCGCATGAAGCGATTCGTCCATCAAATGTAAAAGTTGAATCTGCCTTTATGGAAGGCATCGATGCTGATGCTAAAAAACTTTATGATTTAATTTGGCGTCAATTTGTTGCCTGTCAGATGACCGCAGCACGTTACACCGTCAGTACGTTAACAATTAGCGCCGCTGAATTTGATTTAAAAGCCAAAGGCCGCGTGATGCAGTTTGACGGTTGGACTAAAGTACACCCGCAATTATCAAAAGGCGATGACAAGCATTTACCTGATTTAGCTGTTGGCGAAGCATTATCTTTAGATAATTTAGACGCAACTCAGCACTTTACTAAGCCACCAGCACGTTTTGGTGAAGCGTCTTTAGTAAAAGAGTTAGAAAAACGTTCTATTGGCCGTCCATCTACTTATGCGTCAATCATTTCTACTATTCAAGATAGAGGCTATGTTCGCTTAGATAAGAAACGTTTTTATGCTGAAAAAATGGGTGAAATAGTCACTAACAGTTTATCTGGCAGCTTTGAAAAGTTAATGAGCTACGAGTTTACCTCGAATATGGAACAAGAGCTTGATGAAATTGCAGGTGGTACTGCTGATTGGAAAGGTGTATTAGACGAGTTTTATAAAAACTTTACTAAACAATTATCAAAAGCTGACCAACCATCTGAAGATGGTGGTATGCAAACTAATGAGCCAGTATTAACGGATATAGATTGTCCTACTTGTAACCGTAAAATGGGTATTCGAACAGCTCAAACAGGCGTATTTTTAGGTTGCTCTGGTTATGCTTTACCACCTAAAGAACGCTGTACTAAAACCATGAACTTAACGTCAGGTGAAGAAGCGGTAAGTATTTTAGCTGAAGATGCAGAAACAGAAGCGCTTATGGCAATGCGCCGTTGTGACAAATGTGGCACCGCGATGGACAATTACCTTATTGACGAAACACGTAAATTACATGTTTGTGGTAATAACCCTGTCTGTGATGGCATTGAAGTTGAAAAGGGCGAATTTAAAATTAAGGGTTACGATGGACCAATTTTAGAATGTGACCGTTGTGAATCACCAATGGAGCTGAAGTCAGGTCGTTTTGGTAAATATTTCGATTGTACTAATGAGGAATGTAAAAATACTCGTAAGTTGTTAGCTAGCGGCGAAGCTGCGCCGCCAAAAGAAGATCCAGTGCAATTGCCTGAGCTTGAATGTGAAAAGTCTGAAGCACATTTTGTTCTGCGTGATGGTGCTGCGGGTATTTTCTTAGCGGCGAATACTTTCCCTCGTTCACGGGAGACTCGTGCACCAAAAGTTGCTGAGTTGCAACGCTTTAGAGATAGAATATCGAGTAAATTCTATTATCTGGCTGATGCACCCTCAGAAGATAATGAAGGAAATTTATCGGTAGTACGTTACAGTCGTAAAACGAAAGAACAGTACGTAATGACCGAAATTCCAACAGAGGACGGCAAGCCAAAAGCAACTGGTTGGACTGCTAAGTATATTGACGGTAAATGGGTTGAAGATATTCCAAAACCTAAGAAAAAAGCGGCTAAAAAGAAGCCTGCTGCTAAAAAAAAGACTGAGAAAGCAAAGTAATCTTTATTTTGTAAACCCCTCATATAAAGCCGCCGGCTATTCTAATCTTCGTAATTAGATGGTCGGGGGCGATAAATGCGCAATACCTCAATAAAATCTATTTCCCCTTTTTTTAAAAAAAACTGTTATGGTATTCTTTTATATTAAGTTGATTAATTTTAGCTAAATAAGAATAACTTAATCAACTTAATACCAGTCTAAAAAGTAAACTTTTTTGGGAGAATATTTATGACAGACGCTGTATCTGTAGAGAACAATCTTGATATACGGGCAACTTACTTAAGTGCTGAAGAATTAAAGCTTGCTGCTTCTTTACTATTTCAGGCCTATCATGATGACTCTGTTTTTTTAGAGATTTTTAATAGCGAAAAAGAAGGTTACGAACAAAGATTAAGGGCGTCAATTAGAGAAGAGTTAAGTGCTTTTTGGCAAGCAAAACAACCTATGGTTGGTTTGTTTCTTGGTGACTCAATGGTGGGAGTTGCGTGTTTAAATAGTCCTGATGACAGCGTTGGTAGTGACAGGTTTTGGCACTGGCGTCTGAAAATGTTACTCACCGCTGGATATTTTAGTACTAAGCAGATGATAGAAAAAGAGCAAAAAGTGATTGCTGCTGTGCCTTTGAAAAAATTCCATATGCTGTCTTTTATTGCTATTCATCCACTACATCAACACCATGGTTTTGGTCAATATTTAATGGCTGCTGTCGATACCGTATTAAAAGAGCATAACGATAGTGAAGGTGTGGCAGTTTATGCTACTTCTGGTAAATTTAAAGCTTTTTTTGAAGACTCTAACTACGAATTTGTTCAAGATGTTAGTGTCGGCAAAGTATCAGGAGCTTTAATGGTACATTATCGTGATCAGTAATCTAACACTGTCTTTTCAGGTAAACTAATATTGATTAGCTTAACTTCATTCTCTGCAATCAATGTCTTGTATAAGTCTTTTAACTCTCGCTTAGTGAGAGCAAACTTCAGCAAATTACTATAAATCCCCACCCTGATAAATTAACCATGTAGTCATCAGCTTTAACTTTTGTAAGACATGTCTTACATGAGTGTGAGATATGTTATGTTAAATGATTGAGTTTTTCACAAGCAAATCACTATCTATTTGAATTATAAGCAAATTAATTATTTATGAATAGTTACAGTTAATGTACAAATGAAATGTTTTATTTTACATCCTTCGAAAATTTAGTTTTAAGTGTAATATTAATCATGTCAGGAAGACACAGAGCAGGAAGCTCTTTAATGAACTTTACTAAGGTAATAGGTTAGTAAGGTAAAAATACTAAAGTACGGAGTACTAAGGTATAAGAGGGAGGCTTAAGGATTAAGTCGAGTAATTAGGATGTTACAAATGGATGAAATGAACAAGGATGTGAGTCAATAAGGATTTTGACGTCAGGAAGACATGTCTAGGAGGCAGTTTGTTTTGTAAAAGGAATTTATATAAAGGAATGATTTAAGGATGATAGCAAGGAAATACAAGGATGTAATGCTAAAGGACAATAAGTAGGTATTACTTAAAGGATATACTAAGGATAGTGCTCATGGATGAACTGAGAACACTGAATAAAAGTGCAGGATGCACATAAGCTAGTTATAAAATGCAGCTCTTCGAGCTGCATTTTTTTATGCCTGCTATTAAGTTAATTTAAACTTAAAAAAAGCGACTTTGTTAAACAAAGTCGCTTTTTGATGTAATTTGATTTGAGATATTTTAGCTAGTTAATTTTTTTTCTTGTGCGACTAACTGTTCTAATAATGGCGCTACTTGCCAATAAGTATTTCCAGCTTGGCGTTGAAACTTTTTAATCGTGGCAACTACTGTTTCTAAACCTATCTCATCGGCATAACACATAGGGCCACCTAGGTAGCGTGGAAAACCATAACCATTAAGCCAAATTGCATCAATATCACTAGCGCGGCTAGCGATGTTTTGCTCAAGTATATAAGCGCCTTCATTGATCAAAGCAAAAATCAGTCGTTGTTGAATTTCTTCATCACTAATATCACTGCGTTGTTTATTACCTAACTTAGCAGCGTGCGCTTTAATAAGATTAACGGCAGTATCATCAGGGCTTCGCTTGTTGGTTTGTTCATCGTATTGATAAAAGCCAGCGTGAGTTTTTTGTCCCAATCGACCAGCTTCTACTAGCATGTCAGCGGCAGCAAAGAAACAAGGATCATCAGGGCGATCTGTATTTGCTTGTCGTGCTTTATAACCGATGTCTATGCCTGACATATCGTTAACCGCTAATGGCCCCATGGCCATTCCCCATTTTACCATCGCACTGTCTACTTGCTGAGGCGTAGCACCTTCTAGTAATAACATGTTGGCTTCGCGACCATAACAAGCATACATGCGATTGCCGACAAAGCCGTAGCAAACTTTTACTGCGACGCTTATTTTACCCATTTTTTTACCTAAGGTCATTGCTGTAGTTAGTGTTTGGGCGTCAGTATATTTAGTGGCAACTACTTCCAATAATTTCATTATATTGGCAGGGCTAAAAAAGTGCATGCCAACTACTTTTTCTGGTCGTGTGGTTACTTCGGCTATTTCATCAATATCTAAGTAAGAGGTATTACTCGCTAAAATTGCTTCAGGCTTACACACTTTATCGAGTTGAGAAAATATCTGTTGTTTTACCTGCATGGTTTCAAAGGCGGCTTCAACGACTAAGTCAACTTGAGCCAAATCTTGATAGTCACAAGTGCCAGTAATTAACGCCATACATTGATTAACTTTTTCTTTGCTAATAATGCCGCGTGTTTGTGCTTGCTGATAACGTTTGGCAATGGCATTAACACCTTTGGCTAAGTTACTTTGACTCATTTCAAGTAGTGTGACACTAATACCTGCATTAGCAAAACACATGGCAATACCGCCTCCCATAGTACCTGCACCTATAACGGCAACTGACTTTATTTCAGCAGGCGTTGGCTTTGTATCACCAGAAATCACTAATTTAGCCGCTGTTTTTTCGGCAAAAAATGCGTGGCGCATTGCACGTGATTGCGCAGAGCCTCTACAGGCTACAAAGTATTCACGTTCTTTCGCCATTGCTTCATTTAAAGGTAATGTAAATGCATTTTCTATTGAGTTAACGGCGCTTTGTGGTGCTTGCTGACCACGAGCTTTTTTAGCCAGTTTATCTCTAAATTGCTGACATAACGCTATCGCCGCTTGTTTTTCTTCACTATCAAGTGGCATTGGCTTTTGAGTGATTATTTTACTTGTTTGTTTTTGTTCAAGTAGCGCTTTGGCAAAGGCAACCGTCTCATTCAATAAATGATCCTTATTACTACTATCCGCACTGATTAGTAGATCAATAATGCCATAGCCATCAAGTTGTTCTACTTTTTGCGGTTTTCCTGATGTGATCATCGTAAGTGCTAATTCAACACCGGCAATTCTTGGTAATAACTGTGTGCCGCCAGCACCAGGAATTAGCCCGAGGGTTACTTCAGGCAAGCCAAGTTTTGTGCCTTTAACAGCAACGCGATAATGACAGGCAAGTGCTAGTTCAAAACCGCCACCTAATACGCTACCAAATAGTGCTGCTATGATAGGCTTTTTACATTGATTGATGCGTTGTAAAACATCAGGTAAATGAGGCTCTTTTGGTGTTTTACCAAATTCTTTAATATCAGCCCCGGCAATAAAGGTTTTACCTTGACAATTTATAACAATAGCAGCGATGTTTTCATTTTGTTCTGCTTGAGTAATAGCATCTACAACCCCTTGACGAACGGCATGTGATAGCGCATTTACTGGTGGGTTATCAATATTGATGATAGCAATGTTATCAGCATGTGGTGTCGTGGGTATTAGTAATACAGGGGCAGTCATATTGTTGCTTTTCCTAATTTTATTGTATTTGTTTACCTAATGTTGTTCTCATGATATCAGCATTGAGAAACTTAGGATTAATGCACAAGCTTTGTATAATAGACCTACATAATGACGCACTTCTTAGTGAGAGATGATGAGCCTTGGTATTTTCCATCAAGCAGTTATCTTATTTAGTTTTAAGACATAAATCGCTGATAAAACTTATTACTTGCTACAGGTAGCTTTCCTTGGGCATTTTTCATGTTTTCTTCTATATATGTTGCAGAAGGTTCTATTAACATTTTATACATTCTTTTTACTAAGTCATGCGCTTCATATCCTACCCAGCCTTGCGGTAACATAGCCTGTGGGAAATCAGGATCACGTAATAAAATCCGACGATAATCGTGAATTAATATTGCTCTTAGTAAAAAGCAATCTATTGTAGTTAGTTGTCCAGACTTATCTTGCTTGTTTAAAAGTTGTTGGCAAATAGGTCGATAAAAATTAAGAAAGTCACGATAATGTTTTTCCAACTCTGATAATTGCCAACGATCTTTTATCAGTGCTTTAATCACGCTTTGTGAGTTTAAATCAGCAACACTACCATTAAGTATAATCACATTGCCTGCTAATCCTAGCTCGTGAATAGCTTCATCTAAAGATGAGGTATCACAAGAAGGGTGTGCATATAGCCCTGATACTAAGGTATTAAATCCTTGCCATAGTAAACTTTTTCTAAATTCTTCTTTTTTTTCGTCCGGCACTGAAATAGGTAAAACTAAAATCCAGTTTTCATTCCAGTCAGCTTGGTCGGCGGCATAAATTCTTCTTGCTGCTTTTTCGTAGTGCGCCATGGCAAAATCGGTAAAACAGTAATAGCTACACCTGCCAACTTTATTACCTTGTAACCAGTTGCTTTGTACTAAGCGATAGACAGAGGTTCGTACTTGACGTTCATTAAAGCCTAAAGGTTCGAGTGCTTTTATTAAACTTGACAGCCAAAGCCAGCTACCATGTTGAGACACTACGTCACCAAATATAGTAACTACCATTGAGGTACAACTTATACTACTTTTTTTTATATGCTGTTTAACAGTAAGATTAAGTTTACTGGTTTTCGTCATGCTTTTTCCTATTTTCATTAATACTAAATTTGTATTGCCACTTACTAAATTGTAGTCAATTTAGTAAGTGGCTAGCAACTAGGAAATACCTTTAAAGCTAATATTTAACAAAGCAGTGACCGGTTTAGCAAAGATTTATCTCTCATCAAAGCTGACAACAACCTCATCTGTAATAGGATGTGATTGACAGGTAAGAATATAACCAGCATCAATTTCGTGTTGCTCTAGGCCGTGACTAATATCCATGTCAACTTGACCTTTAATTAATTTAGCTTTACAGGTTGAACATACTCCAGCTTTACACGAATATGGTAATTCAACGCCATTAGCCATACCTGCGTCTAAAATATTGGCGCCAACTGAGGCTAAATCAAAATTATTACTACGACCATCAGCGATTACTGTTACTTTACTAGTACGATTTTCACCATATTCTTTAACACGGTTTTTGGCTTTATCTAATACCAGTTGTGCATCTTCAGATGAGCTAGCAAATAATTCATAATGAATCTGATCTTCTGCTAAGCCTTCAATTCTAAAACCACGAGAAACTTCAGAAATCATTGATTCAGGTCCACAAATGAAAGCTTCATCTGTGGTGTTTATATCAATAACTTTTTGTTTCTGTAATTGATAACCTTTTTTGTTATCAATTCTTCCGTTGAGTAAGTCAGCACCTTGATCTTCTTGACTCATGATGTTCACCCAATTAAAGCGCGTTAAATAACGATTTTTAATAAAGCTCAATTCTTCTTTGAACATCATAGTAAGGGTTTTTTGGTTACCATAAACTAAGGTGATTTGTGAGTTTGGTTCACGACCCAAAATCGATTTGATTAATGATAAAATAGGAGTAATACCACTACCTGCAGCTAATAACATGTAGTTTTTATTATTTTGGCTATCTAAGGTCTTTAAAGTAAAATCACCTTGAGGAGCCATTACTTCAATGTTATCGCCCACCTTGAAATTGTCATTAGCAAAGTTAGAGAAAACACCTTCTTCTACGCGTTTTATCGCCACAGATAGTTGCGCTTCGTCAATGCCAGAACAAATAGAATAACAACGACGAACGTCTTCTCCGTCAATAGAGGCTTGTAGTGTTAAGAATTGTCCAGGAGTAAAAGAAAAAGTTTCTTTTAACTCGTCTGGGATGTTAAAACTCAAGCAAATTGCCGAGTCGGTTTCAGGCCTAATATCGGCGATAGTAAGAGAATAAAATTTTGTCATGTCGCACCTTCTTGTTATTTATACCAGTTAAAATAATGAGTTGAATCTTTCATTACTTCAGTTGGTATTGTTGCGATTAAATATGTTTAAAAAGATCGAATGATTCAAGGCAGCTGTTGCACTGAAACAAGGCTTTACATGCAGTTGAACCGTATTCGCTTAGTAACTTAGTGTCAGCACTGCCACATTGTGGACAAAGTACTTGGCTGTCACTATTAAGAGGTTGCTCGTGATCACCTATCAAATCATTAGGTGGAGCAATTCCATAGTCTCTTAGCTGATTTCGACCTTTATCAGTCATCCAGTCAGTTGTCCAAGCCGGTGATAATTCTGTAATTATCATCGTTTTTTCAATGCCATGTTGCTTTAATGCTGTTGTTACATCTTCAGCAATAGCATCCATAGCGGGACAGCCTGAATAAGTAGGAGTAATGGTTACTGATGCTTCATTACCCTGACGTTTGATATCTTTTAAAATACCTATATCCCATAGAGATAACGCAGGAATTTCTGGATCTTTAACTTGATCTAAACAATTCCATAACTCAGGAAATTCTGAATTACGACGAAATTGTTCTCGCTCAAATTGTATCGAGTTTTTTGTCGGGATAATCTGCATCATAGTCTCCAGAAAACTACCACTTGGCACCAGGGAATGAACGATGAACAAATTGCATTTCAGTTAATAAATGCCCTAAATGTTCTGTGTGGTAACCTTGACGGCCACCACGAACGGCCCATTCTTGATCCGGTACTGTTAATGTTGCTTCTTCAATAATTGCAGTCACTTCTTTTAGCCAATCAGCTTTTAAAGTGGCGCAATCAACAGCAACACCTGCATCAACAAGACGCTGTTCTAAATCATCAAGCTCAAATAACTCATGGCTATAACCCCAGATATCATTCAAGGCAACTTGCATTCTTTCATGGCTTTCGCTAGTACCATCGCCTAAACGTAAGGTCCAATCTTTTGAGCGACGACAATGATATCTAGTTTCTTTTGCTGCTTTTACTGCAATAGCAGCAAGCGTTGCATCACTTGAGTCTTTCAATTGCTCAAGAAAGTACTTGTTATAAACATCAACTAATAATTGGCGTGCTGTTGTATAGGCGAAATCACCTTTGTGTAATTCATGCAATAAATGGTTTTGAAATTGTCTTTCATCACGCAAATAAGCAAAATTATCTTCGGTAATGTCATCAGTACCATTTTGCTTATTGCTAACCTCTGCCGCATAAGTGTAATACATGCGAGCATGACCAAAAAAATCGAGTGCAACATTGCCTATAGCGACATCTTCTTCAATAAAAGGGGCTTTTGAAACCCATTCTGAAAGACGGTGACCGATAACAATAGCATCGTCACCCAGACGCGCAGCGTAATCAATAATGTCTTGTGTGCTCACTGTTTCTGTAGAACTAGTCATTTTTTACTCCTGATTACATTGTGCCAACTTCTTTAGGGATATCATAATAAGTCGCATGGCGATAAGGCTTGTCATCAGAAGGATCGAAAAAGCTATCACTGTCATCTTCTTGTGATGCGCAAATGTCATTTGAGTTTACCACCCAAATACTTACCCCTTCGCTACGGCGAGTATAAACATCGCGCGCATATTCTAAGGCTTGTTCTTTATCTTCGGCATGTAAGCTGCCAGCATGTCTGTGATCTAATCCACGTTTTGAACGAAGGAATACTTCAAATAATTCTAATTTTTCTAAGCTCATTTTCTTGCTCCTCAATACTAACTTTAATAACAACTTTGCTAACAATTTTGATGGTTGTCGTTGTTATGCTGCAGTTTCAGCGTTAATTTTTCGTTGTGATTTTTTTTGTTTGTACGCTGACATCGCATCACGTACCCAAGCACCTTCTTCATGGGCTTTTACATGGTGTTGAATACGTTGACGATTACTATGGCCGTTGCCATTAATTACCGCGTAGAATTCTTCCCAGTCAATTTCACCACTGTCATGTTGACCTTTTTCTTCATTCCACACTAAATCTTTATCAGGGTGCTCTAATCCTAAATAAGCAATTTGTGGTGCAGTTTGGTCAATAAACTTTTGACGTAAATCATCATTAGTTTCACGTTTGATTTTCCACTTCATTGACTTAGCACTATGTGCTGACTCTGAGTCATGTGGTCCAAACATCATTAATGAAGGCCAGTAAAAACGATTAAGCGAGTCTTGCGCCATTTGTTTTTGCTCAGGCGTGCCTTTAGCAAGTTCCATCATGATCACGTAACCTTGACGTTGATGGAAACTTTCTTCCTTACAAATACGGATCATGCCGCGTGAGTAAGGGCCATATGAGGTACGTTGTAGTGATACTTGGTTAACGATAGCAGCGCCATCAACTAACCAACCAATAGCACCCATGTCACCCCATGTTTGCGCAGGGTAATTGAAAATAGAGGCATACTTAGCTGCACCGCTTTGTAAGGCAGCAATTAATTCACTACGCTCGATACCTAAGGTTTCAGTAGCACTATATAAATATAAACCGTGACCACCTTCATCTTGCACTTTAGACAGCAATACTGTTTTACGGCGTAAAGAAGGTGCGCGCGTTATAAAGTTGCCTTCAGGTTGCATACCAATAACTTCTGAATGGGCATGCTGTGACATTTGACGGATTAAATTCTTACGATAGGCTTCTGGCATCCAATCTTTTGGTTCGATTTTTTGCTCACTATCAATTTTTTGTTGGAAAGCAGCTTCTAGCTCTGCTTCACTTTTATTATATTTAGTCATCTTTTCCCCTGTCGTTAATATGTTAACTACTTTAATGATACGATTATTTGAGTATATGTCAATACTGTGTATCGCATTAAGTTGTGTTTTTTTTAATCATTATAACTTTCAGTTAGTTATATGGTGATTAAACCCGCTCAATAATGATCGCGATGCCTTGACCAACGCCAATACACATGGTGCATAACGCATAACGACCTTGTGTACGCTCAAGTTGGTGCATGGCAGTAATGACTAATCTCGCGCCACTGGCACCTAAAGGATGACCTAAAGCAATAGCACCACCATTTGGATTTACGTGGGCAGCATCGTCTGGTAAACCTAAGCCACGTAGTACAGCTAATCCTTGTGCGGCAAACGCTTCATTTAATTCTATTACGTCCATTTGGTCTAAGGTTAAACCTGCTTTAGCTAATACTTTATTAGTAGCGGCAAGAGGTCCATAGCCCATAATACGTGGTGCTAAACCAGCAGTTGCCATGGCAACTATGCGTGCTCTTGGCGTTAAGTTATTGGCTTTAATTGCTTCTTCTGAGGCAAGTAACAAAGCACAAGCACCATCATTAACGCCTGAAGCATTACCAGCTGTTACCGAGCCATTTTCTTTAAACGGCGTGGCTAATTTGGCTAGTGTTTCTAATGGGCTAAGGCGTAAATGTTCGTCATCAGCGACAACTTTATCGTCACCTTTACGTTGTTTAATGTGAACAGGTACAATTTCTTCACTAAACAAGCCAGCTTGTTGCGCCGCTAAGGCTTTTGTTTGGCTATTGAAGGCAAAAAGATCTTGATCTTCACGGCTGATATTAAAATCTTCGGCAACGTTTTCTGCTGTTTCTGGCATAGAATCCACACCATATTCTTTGGCCATTAATTTATTAACAAAGCGCCAG
>Ga0209292_1001711_pt1 | contig 26526 bp, 22 predicted proteins | sample GOMGulsemesocosm_2_FD_184634 | JGI IMG/M metagenome (GOLD analysis project Ga0209292, IMG submission 184634) | Methane-oxidizing microbial communities from mesocosms in the Gulf of Mexico - GOM9C Gulf of Mexico (SPAdes) (version 2) | ecosystem: Environmental > Aquatic > Marine > Cold seeps... | reverse complement strand
GCAAATTAAAAGAACATCATCTTTTTCTACGACGATAAAATCTTGTAACCCTTGAATTACTACACGTTTTTTAGATTGTGTTTTTACAACATTTCTGTTTGCGTCTCTGAAAATAGTTTCGCCTCCCACAACTGCATTTTCTTGAGAATCCTTATCTAATTTCTCATATAATGACCCCCAAGTGCCTAAGTCATTCCAGCCAAAGTCAACAGGTAAAACATGTACGTTGTTTGCTTTTTCCATGATGCCGAAGTCAATAGAGATGTTCTGTGATTTCGCATAATTTTCTTTGATGAAGTTCGCTTCAGACTTGGTGTTCCAGCATGCAGCTCCTTGATTAAAAAGAGTTGTCATTTCAGGTAACGATTTCTCAAAAGCTGCGATGATGCTTTTTGCCGACCAAACAAAAATACCAGCATTCCATAAGTAATCTCCGCTTTCTAAAAAAAGCTGCGCTTTTTCTAGGTTCGGTTTTTCAGTAAAGTTTTTAACTTTTTTTATTTTTGAACTTTTAGCTTCAAATTGAATATAACCGTAGCCTGTATTTGGCGAGTTTGGTTGAATTCCAAGTGTCATTAAAATATCATTCGTTGCACAAGCTTTAAAAGAGGTTTCAATGTTTTTTATAAACTCTGTTTCATTTTCAATCCAATGATCAGAGGGTGCAACTAACATTACAGCATTTGGATTTTGATTGAAAATCTTTAAGGCAGCATATAAAATACAAGGAGCAGTATTTCGCATTGCTGGCTCTAATAAAACCTGTTTTTTTGTGGTTTCAGGCAGTTGCTCTAAAACAAGTTTTTCATAACGCTCATTTGTTGCGATTAAAATATTTTCTGAAGGAACTAAATTGTTGATGCGATCAAAAGTACGTTGAATCAAAGATTGACCAGTTCCTAACATATCGTGAAACTGTTTTGGGAATTCTTGTGTGCTAATAGGCCAAAATCTTGAGCCAACACCACCAGCCATTATTACTGCGTAATAGTTTTTATTCATGTACAATTAATTTTATCTGTCAATAAAAGGATGCTGCTTTTGCACCAGTTGATAGCGATAGTTAACGATCTTTTAGAAGTTCTACCTCGACATTTTGGTTGAATAAATATACTTTATTATTTACAGTATTCAAACATTCTATGCGAGTTCTTCTTTTGTCACCCCGTTTATACGTAGATTTTTTAAAGCGAAACATACTTCCATAAGGGATTTCAAAGATATAATTCTTTCCGGTTTCTTTGCTATATTCTTTTAAAGCTAATGATAAATTAACATCTGCATCTGTACTTGCCTTTGGGTTTTTTAAATAGTTTGCTAAAAATGGAAGGATATGATTTGGGTAAATATCTGGTTGTAAGAAGGGCAGCATTAAATGTTGAAAAATAGTTTTCCAATGGGTGCCATGAGGTTGAACTCTCCCAAACTTTTGATAGGTTACATGATGTGCAATTTCATGTACCAAGGTGAGTAAAAACTGATATTGGTTGAGGTTGTTATTAATGGTTATTTGAAACTTGCCATTTGGTAGTTTTCTGAAATCACCATGTTTTGTTTGCCGTTGATTGACTATTATTAAAGTAAAATGATGCTGTTCAATTAAAAACTGAACCATTGATATTGCTTTCTGAGGAATGTATGTTTGATACTCGTTTTGCAAAAAAAAAATCTTACGGGTTTGTACTTGAAACTTGTAATACCTTTCCATTATAAAACTGATTTCCTTTTAATGAAAAATCAAAAATATAAGACGCCATTTCTTTGGAGGTAGTGGGTGCTTGGTACCCAGGGAAAGCTTCTTCTAGCATTTCTGTTTGTACAGCTCCTAAGGCTAATACATTAAAAGAGATGCCTTGTTCTTTATATTCTTCAGCAAGCAATTCAGATAAAGTAATTACGGCTCCTTTAGAAGAACTGTATGCTGCTAGGCCTGGGAATTTTAAACTTCCTTGAATTCCACCCATGCTACTTACTGTTACTACATGACTTCCCGAATTTAAAAACGGAATCATAATTTTAGTCAATTCAGCTACGGCAAATACATTTACTTTGTAAACCTCTAAATAATCATTGGAAGTGAGCTCTGTAAATGGTTTGTTAATTAGCATTCCTGCATTATGAATAACCACATCAACTTGTTTCCAGTTGTTTTTAACAAAATCAGAAACTTTTTTTAAATCGTCGTCATTTGAGATGTCTGTTGAAATAGAAGTAATGTTTTTATGCTGTAAAGATTCAATAGATTTTGTGTTTCTAGAAAGCGCTAATACAGTATGATTGTTGTTCGCAAATAACTGTGCTAATTCAAAACCAATTCCTCTACTAGTTCCTGTAATAACAATGTTTTTCATCCTTTTTGGTATTCTTTTTGGAAGGGTAAAATTAAAGAGGGCAATCTACTCATTTTTTAATACATTTATAAAATCTAAAAATAAGAATCATGAAAAAAATACTTTTATCAATCATTTTATTGCTTTCTGTTGCTGTTGTGTCTGCACAAAAAACCTACATTTTATGTGGGAAGTTGGTTGATGCCAAATCTGGGAAAATAGAAAAAAGAAAAACGATTGTAGTTCAAGGTGCTAAGATTACACATATTCATAATGGCTATGTACAGCCAAAAAGTAAAGGAGATAAAGTCATTAATTTAAAAAACAAGGTCGTGATGCCTGGATTAATTGATATGCATGTGCATTTAGAAATGGAGTACGATTCGAAAACAAGGTTGAAGAAGTATATTTTAAATGAGGCAGATATTGCTTATAATTCTATCAATTTTGCTAGAGAAACGTTGCAATCTGGATTTACCACCGTTAGAGATTTGGGAGGAAGTGGGGTAAATGTGTCTTTAAGAAATGCTATTAATTTGGGAAAGCTAGAAGGGCCAAGAATTTTTACAGCAGAAAAATCGTTGGCAACAACAGGGGGGCATGCAGATCCGACGAATGGAAGTAGTAGAAGATTAATTGGAGATCCAGGTCCAAAAGAAGGTGTTGTAAATAGTGTTGAAGACGCACGGAAGGCTGTAAGACAGCGCTATAAAAATGGCGCTGATGTGATTAAAATTACCGCTACCGGTGGCGTTTTAAGTGTGGCTAAAAGTGGAGACAATCCACAGTTTACAATAGAAGAGATAAAAGCGATTTGTGAGACAGCAAAAGATTATGGGATGCATGTAGCTGCACATGCTCATGGAGATGCAGGGATGCAACGTGCTGTTATTGGAGGTGTGAAAACCATTGAACATGGTACCTATATGAGTGCTAAAACAATGGAGTTGATGATAAGGCACAATGCGTATTTGGTGCCTACAATATCAGCAGGAAAAGAGGTTGCAGAAAAGGCGAAAATTAAAGGATTTTATCCTTCAATTGTTGTTCCTAAAGCATTGGCTGTTGGCCCACAGATTCAAGGAACTTTTACAAAAGCCTATAAAAAAGGTGTTGGAATTGCTTTTGGAACTGATGCCGGCGTTTTTAAACATGGGAATAGTGGAAAAGAATTTGGTTATATGGTAGAAGCAGGAATGCCAGCGATGGAAGCCATCCAGTCTGCTACAATTACAAATGCGAAAATTTTAGGATTGGAAAATGAAATCGGTCAAATTAAAATAGGTTTTTTAGCTGATATTGTTGCCGTAAATGACGATCCTACAAAGAATATTAAAACAATGGAAAATGTAGTTTTTGTGATGAAAGATGGGAAAGTGTACAAAAAATAGATGATGAAGAAATATATAGGGATCATCTTAGCAGTAATCATTTTGATTGATGTGATTATGAGTTTTGTAAATGAAAAAGATGTTGAAAACGTTTTTGGAATTGACGTCAATGTTTGGGTGTACAGATTCTTGTGGAGTCTGTTGGCTTTTTTACTTGCAAGAAGTTTTGTTCAAGGAATGAAAAAAGACAAGTCTACTGAAAAGTAATATGTTGATAGGCGCCAATATCAGGAGAAGTAGTTCTGTTTATGGCTAGAATATCTAAAGGAAACAGCAATGCTGCGCTATGTAATGCTTTATTGATGCCGTCATTGTTCTGGCCAATATTGAACTCATTATTCGCAGTATTTTTAAAATGTACGTTTCCATTTAAAATGTTATTGCTATAATGGGCCGCGTCGGTAAAATCTAATTCAGGTGTATTGATAAATGAGTTGTTGATGTCGTTAAACTGAATCATATTGTTGTTTATAGCATAGTTAAACAAGCTTCCGTCTACCTTGTCTAAAACAAATTCTATATTGTTATTTCCGTCAATAATACAATTCGTAAAGTTTGCTGCATGTAGATCTCTCGTTTCTGTAATTTCTTGTCCCGCATCATTTACATAGGTAAAGAAGTTGTTCACTAAAACAGTTGGCAATTGCCGTACACCATTATTCCAGTAATTCGCAAAAGTTGAATGTGTAAAGTTATAAGTTCCTCCAATGGTACATGCTAAACTAGATTGACCTGTGTTGCCAATCACCAAGTTTTCTCCTTTGATATTGGTTTCTCTACCTAGAATTCCATAATTAGAACTGTTGTGAATCTGCGTGTTTTTTATATGTAAGGTTGGAGTAGTAGTTGACCCAATCGAATCTACTAAAATACCTACAATACTGTTTTTAATTGTTGCGTAATTGATTTCGTTATTCGTGCTGCCTGCGCGCATCCAGATAGTTCCCCATTGTCCTGGAACATTATTAAAACGATGCTCTAAACGGTCGCCTTCAAAAACAACTTGGTTGTTTAAAGTTCCGTTTACTTTTAAGGAGGCTTTTTTATCTACAATTAACCCAGAATTGTTGTGGAAATACAATTTTGCTCCGGCTTCTATGGTAGCTGTTTTATTTTCTGGAATTGCAGCATATCCATAAATTACATAGGGTTTTGAACTTGTAAAAGTTAATTCAGAATCTTTTAAAAACCGCCCTTTAATACCTGTTGGCTTTCCGTCTAAAGTCAAGGAGTCAATTTTCATTGAAATAGGGTTTTTTCCTGGGTAGATAAAAGTAGCGTCTTGTACTAAGGTAACTAGATCTACATTTTGAGTATTAGAACCTACATCAAATAAAATACGATCTGTGTACAATGGATTTGAAACTGCGCTAAAATCGATGGTCGTTTCTATAAAAATATAAATACTGTCTTTGGCTAAGATATCAACATTCTCGAAGAGTTTTCCAGGCATGCCATCAACACTCAATCTATAGTTGGAAGCATTCCCGTTTTCTAATCCGATAAAAGGAATTGTAATCGCATTGCTGCTTTTGTTGTATACTTTTAAGTTGTAGGTGCTAGAGCCAATGTTGCTGAACACGGTGTCTAAAAAAACAGTGTCTTTAGAAAAAGTTAAATTCCCTAAGCTAGGTGATGTTTCAAAATCCTTTCTGCAAGAACTCACAGAAATTAAGACCAAACAAATAAGAAAAGTACTAATAGATCTCATGCTACAATTTGTATAAAAATAGAACTTTTAATTGAGATGGATATTGTTCTTATTGTTTTATCAATTCAATTTCAAACAACTTTCCCCATTTTTTACCTGTAACATAAATTCTATTAGTGTTTTTATCGTACGCAATACCATTTAAAACATCATCATCAGATAACGTTTGATCTTTTAATACAAGTTGCCTTAAGTTGTCTAAATCAAGTGACCCTTCAACAATTCCGTTCTCAGGATTAATAATGAAGATACCAGATTTAATAGGTTTGTCTGTTACCCATCTATTCGCAAATATTTTTCCATTGATTAATTCAAGTTCGTTTAATTTGCCAATTTTACCTTTGTTGTAGTATACTTGAATCGATTTTTTTTCTTGTTGCGTGTTTCCGTCCAAGAAATATATTTTATGTGTTCCGTCAGATTTAATTAAATCTGTTCCGTTGTTTGTCAATCCCCAACCTTGTTGGCTCCAGGTGTAACTAAATTCTCCTTTTTGCTTAAAAGTTTCCAAATCATAAGTAAACCCTTTTTTTGCTTGCCAAGTTAACCAGTGAATTTTATCATTCAGAATGGTCATTCCTTCACCAAAGTATTTTTCATCTAGTTTCGCTTCTTGCAAAACTTTACCTGTCTTCAATGCTACTTTACGTAAAACAGATTTGCCTTTTTGTCCCGTAGTTTCATATAAGAACCCCTTGTGAAACTCTAATCCTTGTGTATAGGCATTTTTATCGTGTGGATAGGTATTGATTAACTTATAACTATAATTTGCTGGTGCTATATTTGATAAGATTTCTATCGAATTGTTGACTTTTTTTGATTTCTCTGGGTAAAAGACCAAGGCAGAAACCGCGTACTTTCCAACACCTAAATCGGTGGTGCTAAATGTAATTGAATTTCCTTTTGATGCAACTCTCTTTCCGTTTACAAAAAAGTAAATTGAATCTATTTGTTTGTTGTTTATTTCGGTTAAGGTGGCAGTCGCTTGGTCGTTGTAAACCAATTTTTTACTTGTGGTTAGCTTAAATTTATAAGGGTCATTACAAGAACTAAAAACCAATAAACCGGTTATTAAAGCAACAATATATTTCTGTAAACGCATAGTAGATTAATTTTTACACAAATAAAACAAATTATTTCTTTGTATTTTTAAAAATATCGTTAAATTTGCAGCCTTAAATAGCTAATATTGGTTATTTAAGGTTTAAGAGTAAGAATTTACCAGCTTAACTCTTTTATAAACAAATTATTTAAAGATTATAAAAGTAATAGTAAGATGAGAAAAGGTATACACCCAGAAAATTATAGAATGGTAGCTTTTAAAGACATGTCTAATGGAGATGTATTTTTAACGAAGTCTACTGCTGATACAAAAGAAACTTTAGATGTTGATGGTGTTGATTATCCATTAATCAAATTAGAGATTTCTAGAACGTCTCACCCGTTTTACACTGGTAAGTCTAAATTAATTGATGCTGCAGGACGTATCGATAAATTCAAAAACAAATACGCAAAATTCAAGAAATAATTTTCTTAGAATTTTCACCATATTTAAAAAAGCCTCGACAATGTCGAGGCTTTTTGTTTTTATTTAACGAATCGGTTTGTGCATGGTTTGTATATAAGGTATAGCGCTCGCACAATTCGTTTTTTTTTTAGTTGAAATTTCCTAAAATTTCTAATTGATCAATATAGCTGCCACTTCTTCCTCCAACGGCAACGATTCCTCCTGTTAGTGTTACTAGATTGCCGCCATTTCCGCCTCCTGTAATCTGTTGTCCTAAATTAGTAGTGATTTCTAAATAATCTATATATTTACCCTGTCTAATTTCCATTCTACTGATGTATTCGTTAGAAGCAAGGGTTATAGTGTCAGATAACTCACCTCCGTTACCTCCAAATTGCTCTCCATTGATAATGATCGCATCTACATAGGATCCATGGCGTATTGCCACTGTTTCAATTCCTCTTTGTGTAAATGTATCTCCTCCAGAGCCTCCATAAGACTGAGTTACTAAATTTTGAATATTAATTTCCATAATAAAAAATGTTTGATAAAAATTTATCCCTACTCTATAGACTTTTCAGGTTTCGCCGTGTTTTATTTGAATTGCTAATTTCAGCCTATATTTAAGATAAATAATCAGTAGAAACACCCGTTCTTGTAAACAAGAAGAATCACCTTGTTGTAAAGGTGTAATCACCTAGTTGTCAGGTGTTTTGAATGGTGTTTTGCGGCAGTGGGTCCAGGGGTAGACTGCGTTTTTTAAAGGGAGATTGACAGGTGTTTGTTAAGGAATAAGAGGTCTACTTGATAGATTCAAAAACGTAAAATTATAGAAATATATTTCTTAGAATTTTTACCATATTAAAAAAACCTCGACATTGTCGAGGTCTTTTGTTGTTATTAATTTAAAGAATACTCAAAGTAATCTTCGGTTTCTACACTTGGCTCTTTGCAATTTTCTAAATCGGTTATAAATAAATCAATTTGTTTTTTAGAAACATTGGGCATGCAAATTACATGGGCAATGTCTCCTTCTGTAGCCAATTGCCATTTGTCTTTTATCTGCTTTGATGTTTTAGGCAATACCACAGTAATGGCATTGGGATTTCTCCAGGCTTTAATGCCAAGATCATTTAGTCTCTTTTCGCAGTAGGTTGCCACTTCTAAACTGTGCCTGTATCTTTCTTTCAAGCCATCAATTCCTAATGTTTTTAGGGCGTACCATAAAAACAATGGCGAATGTCCGTTTCTTGATCCTGTAATAGTTGTATCTAAAGAACCAATGTATGAGATTCCTTTTGAAATCCGATCTCTGTTAGAACGTTTGGCAATTAAAACCCCTGTTGGCATTGGAGAACCGATAAATTTATGACCACTTATAGAAATACTGTCTACACCATCTTTAAAATCAAAAGGTAGACGAGGTTCCATAAAAGCACCGAAAGAACCAGACAACGCAGCATCACAATGAATGTAATGATCTTGAATGGCTATATTTTTTAAAATCCCTTTGATCTTCGAAACATCGTCTTTAGCTTCTTTCATAGTGGTTCCAAAAGTAGCCAACATAATTACGGGCTTGTGGCGATTCATTTTCAGTGTACTTTCTAAATCATCGTAATCTATTTCTCCATTTTCTTGAGATCGAATTACAATACTTGGAATGTTTAATAAATGGATGTTTTTACGAATGCTATAATGTGTAGACTCCGAATAATACACCACCCCTTTTGGGTACAATTCTCGCGCTAAATACAAACCATATAAGTTGCTTTCAGAACCTCCATTGGTTACATAGCCCCAATAATCTTTTGGATTGGCGCGGTACATTCTGGCAAAAAAGGCAATCACTTCTTTTTCCATTTCATGGGTTTGTACTTTGTAGGTTCCACCTTCAAAAGGATCTCCTAAGTTGTTGATTGGGTATTTGAAAAAGTTATTGATTTCGCTATAATCAAAATCTTTAGAAACAGGATAGCCTAAAAATGTATCTCTAGCAAATTGTAATTTGTTTTCAAGTTCTTTCAACCTGTTTTTATCTATTGGACTTAAAGAAGAAGTTGTGTTGTTCATATTGCTGATTTTAAAGTCGGCAAAAGTAGAGAGAGCAATAGTAATTAACTATGGTTGTTTACATTTTTAGATTATTTTACGTAAATAAAAGTTAATTGTAGTTTAATTTACTGAAATTGTATTTGTAGCCCAAGGAATTAGAAATAATTTCTTTTGGAGATTAGCCACGATTAATAAGTGTCTCTAATAAAGAGTTTTTTATTTTAGTTTTAAAATATTTGGGGATGAAGCGTTAATTGAAGTAAATGAAATAGGTTTTTTTGTAAGTAAAACAGTTTGTGATGGGAAGCAAAAAGATTAATAAAATAAAAAACCGCCTCAAATAAATGGAACGGTTTAAGGATGTTAATATAATTAACCTGCTTGTTCATATATCATATTCAATTGCAAGTATAAATGATATTCTAGTTTCTAAAATCAAATACTTTTTACAAAGTCTAAAAACACTTTTTTATGTAGTTCAAGATCCATGTTTGGAGATAGTGCTACACGTGCAATATAATCCTTGTCGCCTTCTTTTGTGGTTCCTTGTGTTGAGGTTGCAGGGATGGTCCAGTAGCAGCCTTTTAGCTGTCCATAGCTCACGCAGTATTTGCTTTCAAGTGGAATTTCAGTAATCATTGAATTGATCAATTTCAAGTTCAATGCTCTTTTATAGGTTTCTCTTTCTTCATCAGTGTTCCCTTTGGTAGGAAGGTCTAATGAAAATACAGATGGTGTAAATCCTTGTTGTGCCAATTCTTCAGAAACAAAATTGATTTTAGCGGTTGGCAAGCTGTCCTGTATAAAGTTTACAAATTCACGAGTGTTTTTATAAGCATCGTCAATTCTTTGATTCATTGAAGGTATTTGTTTTGCTAGTATTTCATATTGAAGATCAGTAGCTTCGTTATCACAAATATGGAGGTGCAATGCTATTTTTTCCATTAAAGCTGCCGATTTTTTATTTCCTACACAGTAACCAGCAGTGCATTGTCCGCCACTAGGGAATTTTGATCCACTGGCAAATGAAATTGTTCTGACCGTAGAAAGTATTTCATCATCCCCTAAAAAGTGCACATTTGGACAAAATGTTTGATCTAAAATAAAAACAGGATCAATAGCGATTTGGCCAGTTGTAGTTGTGCGTTCCTGGCTTAAAACATTTCTTAATTGAATCAAATCTGGAACTTCAACTCTTGGGTTGGTTGGAATTTCTGCGATGATATAAGGAATGGCATCTTCATTGGCGATTTTTGCCAATACCAAATCAATACTCTGAACCATATCATTATCTCCATCCACCGGTAAGTCTACTACCTCTACATTGTTAATACACGCAGCAACCCGTCTTGCTTGATCATTTGTTCCTCCATAGCAATTTGGAGGCACTACAATTTTGATGGCCTTTCCTTTATGATTTTCTTGAGCATCGTGAATAAGTCCCATCAAAATGGCATACTGAATAGACAATCCACTAGAGGCAACTAGTGCTGTTGTCTGTGCTTCTGTAATAGACTTGATTGAATCTAATACAGTTGTTTTGTTTGCGGTGTCTATAGTACTATTCTTATTATCTGCAGAAGAAGTATCTATTAGGTGCTTTAAAGCATTCAATGAATTGGCTGGCGTCATTGCAATGGATTCTCTTCTTCTTACATGTTGTATTTCTGAAATATAAGAGTCATTTTGTGAGCCATTGACAACTAAAACACTTCCCAGTCGAGGATGCACATTGATGAAGAAGTCAATAGATGAGCTAAGATCGAAACTACAAATATCATCTTGTTGCGAGATGAAAATGGTACTGCCGTTAAACTTAGAAAGAGCATCTTTCTGAGTAACTTTCTTTAATTCAAATTTATAACCATAAACACTTTTTAGTATTTCAACATCAAAAAAGTCGGGTAATTCACCTGTATAAATGATTTGAGTGTTTTTGTGATCTAATAAATTTTTTCTCAAAACGGCCAAAACAGGAATCGTCTTTGATGAAAAACTGATTACACTATCAGGTGTTAAATTATTAGAATTCCCAATTGCCCATTCTAGTATACACGATAATGGATGTCCTAATCGAATATAGTCGAAGGCGGTGGGTAATTCAATGAGTGCTGATGCTTCAGAATTATTGTTGTTAAATAAATTTTCAAACTGTTCTAAAAATTGAGTTTTGGCCAATTGTTCATCGTAAATATCTAGTCGATGTGTTGTTAGATTTAACCAGTCAGTAGGCATGTTCTCTAATACACTTTTAATATAATTTACCATTTTGCTTGCTTCCATAATTTTCAACTTTTGATAGGTCGGTAAGATACATTAAATCCGTTTTTTTTAGCAATGTTACCAGACGTTTTTGTTGCATTGTTTTTAGCGTTAATAATGTCAAGCATTTGAGTGTAGAATCAAGCTAGTTACAAAAGAAGTTTTAATTCTTAATGATAAGAAGAAGGGGTCTTTCCAGTGAGTTTTTTGAAAAATTTAATAAAACTAGAAGAGCTAGAAAAGCCTAAGTTTGCTGCAATTGTTTTTAGATTTTTAGATTTTTTTAATTCGACATAAGCAAGGTTTAATTTTACCTTCTTTAAAATTTTTGTGAAGGTATTGTCTTCAGATTTTAGTTTTCTTTGGAGTGATCGTTCACTTAAATTAAAGGAATTGGCAACGGTAATTAAATTTGGAAACGACTTTGTATATTCACTTAATAGGTGTTGTTCTATTTTTAGGGACCATTTATTGTCTTTTTGGGTTAAAAAATCTTTTGAATAATTAATTAAGCTCATCAAGATATTTGGATTAGAATTTACAATTTTAATATCAAGACTTTTAATATTTCCTTTTATGATGTAATGCTTTTTAGTATGTTGATGAGCTGTTGCTCGGGTAGACTCTCTTATTGTTTTTTGTGGTGGAGCATACGGGAAATAAATAGCTACTGGTGGAAACTCTTGCAGCGTTAAGTGATAATAAATTTTTAAGGTCATGGATATTGTTAATAAAGACACTTGTTTTGACCTTTCTGGAGAATTGATTGTATAGAGGGGATTTGGGATTACGAGAAGCAAGAATTCGTTGCTTTCTTTTTTTAGAGATAATTCTATTACATCAGTAATAAGATTTATATGGGATACGGCATTTTTTAATGCTTCATAAAAAGTTGGAGAATTCTGTAAAATAAAACCTAAAGTAGCTAGTCCCTCTATGGGGGTTTTAAGCCCTAGGTAAAATCCTAATTCATTATTTTTTGTTTCTTTTACACTTTCTGCCCATACTATTTCGGCTTGCTTATCGGTTAGGGTCAGTTGACCGCTTCCAAGAGATTCAAATGTTATTTGCGCTTTTTCACATATAACTTCTGGCGAAAAACCTAGTTTTTGGACTTCTATCAATAGCCTATAAAACATGTTTTGACTCGTTAAATTCATCGAACAAAGATTAATGGTTAAACTTTAGTTTTTGGGGAACCATTACATTCAAAGCACGTATCAAAAATATGTCGCAATTAGACATCTAATTGTCGCATAGGTATGATTTGTACTTGTGATATTTACAACAAGACTATTTTATATGATATTGTGCATCTAGGAAATCACAATCATGAGTTGAAGTTATCATAATTATATGTATTAAAAAAATATAACGATAAAAATAAGTAGTTAAATTAGATTACTGTAGCGGATGTGTATATGTGTCAATCGGGGGAATGAGGTATGCATCTTAAGCGTTGAAAAAGAAAATGTTTTCTTTTTATTCTTTTATTGTTACTGATTTTAATGTTTTGTTATGATGACAAAAACCGCTTCAAATATTGAAGCGGTTTTAAATATTTATGAAAAAACGTATTTATTTTTACATATAATCTTCAATTGGGTTACAAGAGCAAATTAAGTTTCTATCTCCAAAAGCATCATCTACTCTACGTACAGAAGGCCAGAACTTGTTGTCAGCAATATATGCTAATGGAAAAGCCGCTTGTTTTCTTGAGTATGGCAATATCCATTCATCAGAAGTTAACATTTCTTGTGTATGGGGAGCATTCTTTAAAGGATTGTTCCCGTCTTCTTTAGTTGCTTCAGAAATTTCTTTTCTAATGGCAATTAAGGCGTCGCAAAAACGATCTAACTCTGCAATACTTTCAGATTCTGTTGGTTCTACCATAATCGTTCCTGCAACAGGAAAAGATACGGTAGGCGCATGAAATCCATAATCCATTAATCGCTTCGCGATATCAACCACTTCAATTCCGTTTTGTTTAAAATCTCTACAATCTAAAATCATTTCGTGCGCAGCGCGGTTCATTTCTCCTGTGTATAACGTTTCGAAATGTCCGTTTAAGCGCTCTTTAATATAGTTGGCGTTTAAGATGGCGTTCTTGGTAGAGTTTGTCAATCCATCTGCACCTAGCATGGTAATGTACCCGTAAGAAATTAAACAAGCCAATGCAGATCCCCAAGGGGCAGAAGAAATAGCAGTAATTGCATTATTTCCTCCAGTGGCAATCACAGGATTTGAAGGTAAAAATGGAACTAGTTGAGGAGCTACACAAATTGGCCCAACTCCAGGTCCACCACCTCCGTGTGGAATGGCAAATGTTTTATGTAAGTTTAGGTGACATACATCTGCTCCAATGGTTGCAGGATTTGTCAATCCAACTTGAGCATTCATATTTGCACCATCCATATATACTTGTCCGCCGTTGTCATGAATAATCTGAGTAATTTCCATAATGGCTTTTTCATATACTCCATGTGTAGAAGGATAGGTAACCATCAATGCAGAGAGGTTTTCTTTATGTAACTCAGCTTTTTCACGTAAATCAGCAACGTCAATATTTCCTCTTTCGTCTGTTTTAGTTACCACAACTTTCATTCCGGCCATTACGGCAGAAGCAGGATTTGTTCCGTGTGCAGAAGCAGGAATTAAACAGATGTTTCTATTCGTATCTCCATTAGATTCATGATACGCTCTAATCACCATTAATCCTGCAAATTCTCCTTGTGCACCAGAATTTGGTTGTAATGAAGTGCCTGCAAAACCAGTAATGACATTTAATTGGTTTTCAAGATTTGTTAAAACATCTTGATATCCCTGCGCTTGTTCCATAGGCGCAAAAGGATGAATATTTCCCCACTGTGGATTACTTAATGGTAACATTTCAGAAGCAGCATTTAGTTTCATTGTGCATGATCCTAAAGAAATCATAGAATGATTTAAGGCCAGATCTTTACGTTCTAATTTTTTGATATAACGCATCATGTCAGTTTCTGATTGATACGTATTAAATATTTCGTTATCTAAGAAAGAGGTGTCTCTCTGTGAAGCTTCTATAATTGAATTTGTAGTGGAGAATTCTGAAACAATCGTACTATTTAAATTGAATGCTTTTGTAAAACAATTTACAATGGCATTGATTTCTTTTAAAGAAACAGTTTCATTTACAGAAATAGAAACGGTATTATCATCAATATAATTAAAGTTGATGCTGTTTGATTCTGCTACTGTTTTTAACTTTTTAGCATCTACTTTTATAGTAATTGTATCAAAGTAAGAGGTGTTTGTTTGCTCAAAACCTAAACCAGTTAAAGCATCCGATAAAGTTACCGTCGCAGAATGCACTTTGTCAGCAATAAACTGAATTCCGTCTTTACCATGATATACGGCATACATTCCGGCCATCACCGCTAATAATACTTGTGCAGTACAAATGTTAGACGTTGCTTTTTCTCTTTTAATATGTTGCTCACGAGTTTGCAATGCCATACGCAACGCTCTTCCGCCATCTACATCTTTAGTGACTCCAATAATTCTTCCTGGCATACTTCTTTTGTATGCTTGTTTGGTTGCGAAATATCCTGCGTGTGGACCTCCGTACCCTAGCGGGATACCAAAACGTTGTGTTGTTCCAACAACAACGTCGGCGCCAAATTCTGCTGGGGCTTTTAATTTTACTAATGATAAAATATCTGCAGCAACTGCAACTTTAATATTGTTTTCGTTTGCTTTAGCAACAAATGCAGCATAATCATATACTTGCCCATGTTTTCCTGGGTATTGCAAAAGAGCTCCAAAAAACGCGTCAGAAAAATCAAATTCGGCATGGTTACCTATTACTAATTCAATGCCGATTGGAATAGAACGAGTTTGTAATATTGACAATGTTTGTGGTAAAATTTCTTCTGAAACAAAGAATTTGTTAGCACCCGCTTTTTTCTTAGTTTTTTCTCTAACATTAAACAACAGCGCCATTGCTTCAGCAGCAGCAGTTCCTTCATCTAATAAAGAAGCATTTGCTAATTCCATTCCAGTTAAATCACAAACCATGGTTTGATAATTTAATAAGGCTTCCAAACGTCCTTGTGCAATTTCGGCTTGATATGGAGTATATGCTGTATACCACCCCGGGTTTTCTAAAATATTTCGTAAAATTACACTTGGTACAATAGCTTCATGGTATCCTAAACCAATATAACTTTTAAAAACGCTGTTTTTTGCACCTAGTTCATTGATGTGGTTTAAATATTCATACTCACTCATAGCAGGAGCTAAATCTAAACCGTTTTGTAAACGAATATCATCAGGTAATGTTTCGAAAATTAATTGATCTAAGTTGTCTGCTTTGATAGTGGACAACATCTTTTTCTGCTCCGTTGTGTTAGGACCAATATGTCTTTTTTGAAATGAATTTGTGTTCATTGTTGTGATTGTTTGTTGTTGTTAAAAACAAAAAATATTTTGCGCATCAAAAGTACTTAAAATTCAAGACAATTTTTGATATGATTTTGATTAAAAAGTACATTTTATTAACCAAAGTAGATGGTTATGAACAGAATGGTTATTTTTGTAAGATGGACGTTGTTAGAAAGCTTTTTGATTTTTATTTAAATGCAAGTATTCATGTGGCATTATCGGTATACTGTTTCGTGCGTATTACCGAAAAATATTTTGATTTACCTTACAATGAAGCCCTAGATTATTTTATTTTTTATGGAACCATTACTGGATATAATTTTGTCAAGTATTTCGGAATTGCAAAGTTTCATCATAGAAGTCTGACAAAAGATTTAAAAGTGATCCAATTATTTTCTTTTTTTTGTTTTTTATTAATGTGTTATTATGCCTTGCAGTTGCCACTGTCAACACTACTTTGGTACTTGCCATTTGGGGCATTGACTATTTTATATGCCATTCCTTTTTTAAGTGGATTTCAAAAAAATTTACGAAATATTAGTTATCTGAAAATTGTTGTTGTGGCGTTGGTTTGGGCAGGTGTGTCTGTTGTAATTCCAATAATGGATGCGGAAGAAACAATTGAAAATCCTGTAGTTTGGTATTTGTTTTTACAGCGATTTATTTTGGTGTCGGTTTTAATATTGCCGTTTGATATTAGAGATGTCCGGTTTGATGCCATTTCTTTGCAAACAATTCCGAAAAAAATCGGAGAAAAAAACACAAAGAAATTGGGCTTTTTGTTGTTGTCGTTTGCGTTGTTGTTAGAATTCTTAATTGCACCAAATTCCAGCTTTAAGACTGTTTTTTTATTAGTATTTTTTGCCTTATTTTTATTATTAATGAGAGCCACCGTACAGCAGTCTAAATATTACAGTTCTTTTTGGGTTGAATTGTTACCTATTCTTTGGTGTCTGGTACTTTTCGGATTTACAGGTGATTAGCGTTATTTTTTGTCATATTTTTAAAAAGAGGTAGCTGTTTCGATAAATTTGATAATTCTTAAAAATTGCTTCTCGCTCAGTGATTTACTTTGTAGATTTGCTTGCTTAACAACAACACAACACAGTAAAATAATGAACATTCCAAAAAGAAATTACATTTTCGATTTTGACAGCACGCTAACTCGGGTAGAAGCCTTAGATGTTTTGGCTGAAATAACCTTGGCTAACAATCCAAATAAAAATGAAATAATTCAAGAAATTGTTGATATTACCAACTTGGGCATTGATGGCGAAATTTCTTTTACTGAGTCCTTAGAAAGACGTATTAAATTATTAAGTGCAAACAAATCTGATTTGCCAAATTTAATTAATGCTTTGAAAAAGCAAGTTTCTGTATCTATAGAAAGTAATAAAGGCTTTTTTGAGCAATTCGCAGAAGATATTTATGTGGTTTCTTGTGGGTTCAAAGAATTTATTGATGAGATTGTTTGGGACTATAATATTCCGTCTGAACGCGTATTTGCAAATACTTTTGAATTTAATTCTGAGGATCAAATTATTGGATTTGACAATAAAAATGTATTGTCTACACATAACGGAAAAATACAATGTTTGAAAGATTTAAATCTTGAAGGAGAAATTCAGGTTATTGGTGATGGATATAGCGATGCAGTAACAAAGGAAGCAGGAGTTGCTGATAAGTTTTTTGCTTATACAGAAAATGTTTCAAGAGAGAAGACGACTCAAAATGCAGATCATATAGCGCCAAATTTAGATGAATTTTTATTTGTGAATAGATTGCCAAGAAATATTTCATATCCAAAGAATAGAATAAAAATTTTATTGTTGGAAAATGTACACCCAGATGCCTTTGATAAATTATCGAAAGATGGTTTTACAGTAGAAACAGTTTCTAAAAGTTTGTCTGAAGATGAATTGATAGAAAAAATAAAAGATGTGCATGTATTAGGAATTCGTTCTAAAACAAAAGTGACTAAAAAGGTGCTTGAAGCTGCTGAGAAATTAATGGTGGTTGGTGCTTTTTGTATTGGTACAAAACAAATAAATTTAGACGTATGTAAAGAAAATGGTGTGGTAGTTTTTAATGCGCCATATAGTAACACCCGTTCTGTGGTTGAATTGGCAATTGGAGAAATTATTATGCTAATGCGTAGTGTTTTTAAACGCAGTACAGAATTACATAATGGGCAATGGAATAAAACAGCACAAGGCTCTCGAGAGGTACGTGGTAAAAAACTCGGAATTGTTGGCTACGGTAACATTGGGAAGCAATTGTCTGTATTGGCAGAAGCACTTGGTATGGATGTTTATTATTATGATGTTGAAGATAAATTGGCATTGGGAAATGCGACCAAAATTGAAAAGTTATCGGACTTGTTGGCGCTTTCAGATGTAGTGACCTTACATATAGATGACAATGCAGCCAATAAAAATTTTATTGGGGAAACAGAGATTTCTCAAATGAAACAAGGAGCGCATTTAGTGAATTTGTCTCGTGGTTTTGTTGTTGATATTAAAGCTTTAGCCGCAGCGCTTAAAAGTGGTGCTATAGCAGGTGCAGCTGTTGATGTGTATCCAGAAGAACCTGCAAAAAATGGAGATTTTTATACCGATTTAAAAGGCTTGGATAATGTTATACTAACGCCGCATGTTGGAGGTAGTACAGAAGAGGCTCAGAAGGATATTGCAGATTTTGTACCTAACAAAATGATGGCCTATATCAATTCTGGAAATACGGTTGATGCTGTTAATTTTCCAAATATAAGATTGCCAAAGCATAACAATGCACATCGTTTTTTACACATTCACCAAAATGTTCCTGGTATCATGGCAAAAATAAATAAAGTATTGGCAAAGTATGATATGAATATTACTGGGCAATATTTATCTACGGATGACAAGGTTGGATATGTAATTACCGATTTAGATAAAGACTACAATCCGAAAGTGATAAAGAAATTAAAAGAAGTAGGCGGTACTATAAAGTTTAGAGTGTTGTATTAAAAATTGTCACGTTTAATGGTGTCTTAATTACATGTAAGTTAAGGGCAGAAGTATAAAAGCTCCAAGAGATTCTTGGAGCTTTTTGTTTAGGGTTTTATCTTTAATGATGCTTTTAAATCAATAATCTTGTCATCTTCTATACCTAAATAACGTCGGCTTCCTAGGTATCTGTTTTTATTAAATTCGTCGAAATTTTTTTCATTCTCATTGATAGAGCTTAGATGTACATTGCTAGCGGAGTGGATAAATTCTCCTTTGTTATTTCCTAGCCAAATGCCAACATGGGTAACACGTTGTTTTTTTCCATCTTTTGCTGGAGTTCCAAAAAATAGTAAATCGCCTTTTTCTAAACCTTCAAATTTCAAATCTTCGTCTACTACTTTTCCTGCATGTACCTGCTGAGAGGCATCTCTCGGAATCACAAAACCATTCATTAAATAGACTGTTTTTGTAAATCCACTACAATCGTTACCTTTGGTTGAGGTTCCGCCCCATAAATAGGGAACACCTAACATGGATTTTGCAGATGCTTCAATAAATGCAGCATTTGATGGATTGTTTTTTAGCCAAGCAGTATATAAAACTGCTTCCGATTTTTTCACAAAACCAATCCTTTTATCTGGATATTCTACTTCATAAAAAGAAGTGTGTTCTTTACTAATGGCTAGAATTCCACCAAAAGCAATGTCAGATACTCTAGTTGAGCTGTCGCTTTTTAATTCATACACAAAGCCACTATTGGTTGTGTAGATGATTTTATCTTTTTTGTTCCAGGTTTGAAATTCTTCAAAAGTCATTAATTGAATACCTCCTGCATCAACCCAGGAAATGTACGTATCTGGAGTTTGTACTCTGTACCAGCTTCCTTTTTTGTCTAGTACCTTTAATTTCATGCCCAATAAGCCTTGGGTTCCTAATTCAGCAGAATGTTTAGGTTTTGATCTTATGTTGATGACCGAATTGTTCCCCAACGCATAAATTTTATTTCCAACAGCCGAATCAGGTAAGATTCGCACTTCATTTTTAAAGGCTAGCTTTCTGTTTTTTAAACTATCTAATAGAATGGAAAGTGCTTTTTTATTGGTTGTTTCCCCTTTTAAAATGCTTTTGTTATTTGTGTTCGTAAATTGAATATCAAATAATGCAACTCTTTTATCTGGTGCGTACTCTTTTTTGATTGTTGCATGTAAGTTTTCTAGGTTGGCAATCGAATTTGGACTTTCAGTGCAAGAAACTAATACAGAAATGAATAGTAAGAAAGACAGCTTTAAAGTTCTCATTGAGTTTATTTTTGGACTAAAATACGAAATACTATAAGGTATTTACAAGTTAATTTTTTGAGCACCATTTTTAAGAATGGAAATGTAATTGCTCACATTTTTTAGTTCAAACCTACTAGATGGGCCAGATGCGCTAATGCTTCCAATAAGTTTATTGCTTTTGTTGAAGATCGGAATTGCTACACAAATTAATCCCAATTCAAATTCTTCTAAGTCCAGCGCATATCCTTGGCTTTTTATTTTTTCTAACGCACTACTAAATGCGTTTTTTTTGGTGATGGTGTTTTTAGTAATGGCCGTAAAATTTAATGATTTTAAAATGCTTTCTTTTTTTATTTCTGAAGAAAAAGCCAGTAAGACTTTTCCTATTGCTGTGGCATGAATAGGTTGGTAAGACCCTATCGAAGTACTTATTTTTAGACCTTGAATGCTTTCTGCTTTGTTAATATAAAAAACTTGATTGTCTTTTAAGACTCCATACAATACCGTTTCTTGAATGTCTATTGCAATATTTCTAATCGGAATTTTAGTAGCATTAATTAACGATTGATATAATGATACGCGGTTTCCTAGCTCAAACAACTTGCTGCCCAAACTGTACTTTTCATTTTCATTTTGTTGGACAACTTGCAAAGAAACTAATGTACTGAGTAATCTATACGTGGTGCTTTTGTTATAGCCAGATTTTGTAGCCAATTCACGAACCCCCCATTCTTTTTTATCGGTAGTGAACGCATTTAGCAATGTAAATGCTTTAATAATGGATTGGTTTAAGTTTTTAGAAGCTGTTTCCATAGAATATTGTAAAATCATTTTGGCTAAGATAAGATAAAAGTGTAAATTTATAAAACACCGTTTCATATAATGAAACACTATGGTTTTTTTGTTTGCGAAAAACGCAGCAAAATAATGTATCTTTAGTGTTCTTATGAATTCGTTTGATAATAGAAATAAAGAGAAATGTATCAAGACAGTTTAGCCTACGCAAAAGAACAAGATAAGCAAGATAAATTAGCGTATTTACGAGATCAATTTCATATTCCAAAAGATAAAAACGGAAATGATTGGTTGTATTTCACTGGAAACTCATTAGGGTTACAGCCAAAGAATACGCAAAAATATATTCAACAAGAACTAGATGATTGGGCAAATTATGGTGTAGAAGGCCATTTTGAAGCAAAAAATCCTTGGTTGCCATATCATGAGTTTTTGACAGAAAGTATGGCAAAAATCGTAGGGGCAAAACCGTTGGAAGTTGTGGTGATGAATACGCTAACTACCAATCTGCATTTGTTAATGGTCTCTTTTTATCAGCCAACAAAAAAGAAGTATAAAATTGTGATTGAATCTGATGCATTTCCTTCTGATCGGTATGCTGTGCAATCTCAATTGAAGTTTCATGGATTTGATGTTGAAGAAGGATTGATAGAATGGAAACCTAGAGCAGGAGAAGAATTACTGAATATTGAAGATTTAGAAACAATTGTTTCCCAACAAGGAGATGAAATAGCATTGCTATTAATTGGAGGTGTAAACTATTATACGGGACAATATTTAGATCTGAAAAAAATCGCAAAAATCGGACATGCTAAAAACTGTATGGTCGGAATTGATTTGGCACATGGAGCCGGAAATATTTCGCCAGAATTACACGATTCTGGTGTCGATTTTGCCGCTTGGTGTACGTATAAATATTTAAATTCTGGACCTGGAAGTTTGGGTGGGTTATTTGTTCATGAAAAGCATGCGCATAATAAAGAATTACCTCGTTTTTCTGGATGGTGGAATCACAACAAAGAAACCCGTTTTAACATGCGTCAACCCTTTGATGTGATGCCTGGAGCAGAAGGTTGGCAATTGAGCAATCCACCAATATTATCGATGGCAGCAATTAAAGCTTCTTTGGATATGTTTGCTGAGGTTGGAATGGAAGCGCTGCGAGAAAAATCAGAAAAACTGACAGGGTATTTTGAATTTTTAATTCATCAAATAGATTCTGATGCAATTAAAATTATCACGCCATCAAACCCAAAAGAAAGAGGATGTCAATTATCGATTCAGGTACAAAATGCAGATAAGAGTCTGCATCAAAAACTAACAGATAATAACATCATTACAGATTGGCGAGAACCAGATGTGATTCGTTGTGCACCTGTGCCAATGTATAACAGTTTTGAAGATGTATATAGAATGGTTTCAATATTAAAAGGATTGCTGTAGAAATGAATAAAAAAGAAAACATATTAATAATCGGAGCTGGATTATGTGGTTCTTTATTAGCCTTGCGTATGGCGCAAAGAGGATATAAAGTTACCGTGTACGAAAGTCGCCCAGATTTAAGGGCGACAGATATTTCTGCTGGAAGATCAATCAATTTAGCACTGTCAGACCGTGGTTTTAAAGCGTTGCGTTTGGCAGGCGTAGAAGACAAAGCACGTGAAATCTGTATTCCGATGTATGGACGGTTGATACATGATGTTGACGGAAATACCTTTTCATCGAATTACTCTGGAAGAGACGGAGAATATATAAATTCGATTTCTCGAGGAGATCTAAACGGAATTTTATTAACCGAAGCTGAGAAACATGAAAACGTAACCATACATTTTAATAAAAAATGTACCACTGTAGATATTGAGAATTCGACTGCGAAATTTGAAGACTACACAACTAAAGAAAAATTATCTGTTACATCAGATGTGATTTTTGGAACAGATGGTGCAGGTTCTGTAGTTCGTAAAAGCTATTACTTAGAACGTAAATTTTTGTTTAGTTATTCTCAGAATTATCTAACTCACGGATATAAAGAGTTGGAAATTCCAGCTACAGAAAACGGAAGTCACCAAATAAGTAAAGATCATTTGCATATTTGGCCGCGTGGCGAATATATGTTAATAGCCTTGCCTAATATGGATGGCAGTTTTACGGTGACCTTGTTTTTAGGGAATGAAGAAGGAATTTATAATTTTAAAAATTTAAATTCAGAAAGTAAAATATCGGCCTTTTTTATAGCACAATTTCCAGATGCATTAACGCTGATTCCGAATATAGCACAAGAGTTTGCAAACAATCCAACAGGAGCTTTAGGAACTGTAAAATGTTCTCCTTGGTCGTACAAGAATAAGACATTAATTATGGGAGATGCAGCACATGCTGTCGTACCGTTTTATGGACAGGGAATGAATGCTTCATTTGAAGATGTGGTGGTATTTGATGAAATCCTGAATCAAGAATTCGGAGATTGGGAAACAGTTTTCAAAACCTATGAAAAAGCAAGAAAAGAAGATACAGATGCAATTGCAGATTTGGCGATCGACAATTATTTTGAAATGAGAGATCATGTTGCAAATCCACTATTTAAGCAAAAGCGAAAAATAGAAATGGATTTGGAGAAGAGTTTTCCAACCCAATACTATTCTAAATATTCGATGGTTACTTTCAATGAAAATATACCGTATGCGGATGCAATGAAAAAAGGAAGAGCACAGGATAAAGCATTATTGAATTTAATTACAGATAAAGATGTATCTACATCATTAGAGATGACAAAAGAAGAGTTAGGAATCGTATTGAAAAAAGTGCAAGATGAGACAAACACAATTTTACAAGAAGATAAAATTGCGGGATTATAAAATAAACTAAAATGTCTCCTCGAGCGCAGTCGAGAGGTAATTATGAAAACGTATTATGTTTACATATTGAAATGCTCTGATAATCTTTTATATGTTGGTGTAACAAATAATGTAGCAAGAAGGTTTGAAGAACATGAGGCTGGATTAAATAAAAATTGTTTCACTTTTAAAAGAAGACCATTGGAGTTGATATTTAGTCAATTTTTTAATGATATAGTACAAGCGATTTATTTTGAAAAGAAAATAAAGAAATGGAGTAGTAACAAGAAGTTGGCATTAGCTGGTGAAGATTATGACTTGTTAGAAATTTTATCAGAATGTAGAAATGCTACTCATCATAAATATAAACCAAATGATTAAATAGTTCTCGACTGCGCTCGAACAGACACAGTAATAAAATGAAAACATTCATCGTCATATTAAGAGGAATCAATGTATCGGGAAAGAACATCCTTCCGATGGCAGAGTTACGGGCATTGTTGGTCAAGTTAAAATTTGAAAATGTAAAAACCTATATTCAGAGTGGAAACATTGTTCTGAATTCTGATTTGTCTAAAGAAGAGGTTATTGTAAAAGTAAAAAATGGAATTACTTCTGCATTTGGATATGATGTTTCGGTATTGGCAAGAACAATTGAAGAATGGGAGAAAGCCATAGAAAACAATCCATATCCAGTTGATAATCATAAAATTGTATCTTTTACTTTTTTAAGTGAAGTGTCAACGGAAAATTTTATTGAAGTAAATAGTACAAATGATGATGTGTATACAATCGTAAATGACATGGTATATATGTACTGTCCAGATGGATTTGGAAGGACGAAATTGACAAATAACCTATTTGAAAAAAAATTAAAAGTAACAGCTACCTCTCGTAATTATAGAACTACAATAAAGTTGCTAGAGTTGGCCAATGAATAAAATATGGAAGAAAAAAAAGTAACACCAAGAGGCGCATATCCACATGTAAAAGTTGTGGGTGATTTTATTTTTGTGTCAGGAACCAGTTCTCGTAGACCAGATAACTCTATTGCTGGAGTAGATATTATTGATGAGATGGGAACCAAATACTTGAATGTTGAAACCCAAACAAGAGAAGTGTTAAACAACATTGATAAGAACTTGAAAAAAGTAGGCGCTAGTATTAAAGATGTGGTAGATGTGTCAACATTTTTGGTGAATATGAACGATTTTGCAGGCTATAACAAAGCCTATGCAGAGTTTTTTGAAAAAGAAACAGGGCCAACACGTACAACGGTTGCGGTTCATCAATTACCACATCCAGATTTGGTAGTAGAGATTAAAGTGACAGCGTATAAGAAAGGTTAACTATAAATGAATAATTTTAATCAACATAAAAGCGAGTTAGATAAAAAAGGGTTTTCAATTGTTAAAAGCATTTTTAACGAAGTTGAATTAACGACTCTTGTAAAGTTGATTGAAGCTAATAATTTTGATTTTTCGGAAAGACAATTAGTACACCGGTTTCCAGAAATTCTAGAAATTATTTTCAAGAATGAAGTATTCAAAGAACTCTATAATACAATTTGTAATACTAGTTATTTTCTGTCAAAAGCAATTTATTTTAATAAACCTAGTAAGTCAAATTGGTTTGTCAGTTATCATCAGGATTTAAGTATTAGTGTAAAAGATAAAAAAGAAACAGCAGGATTTAGTAATTGGACACAAAAAAAAGCCAATTGGGTGTGATTCCACCTTTACATATTTTAGAGGCAACAATTACATTCCGAATTCATTTAGATGAAACGAATCTTGAAAATGGAGGGTTAAAAGTTATTTCTGAATCTCACAATAAGGGAATTATTAGAATAGATGAGAATTTCAAGAGATCTCAGTTTGGAAAAGAGGTGGTGTGTAATATTGAAACAGGTGGTGTAATGTTGATGAAACCATTGATTTTACATGCGTCACATAGATCGATTTCTGAAAATGATAGAAGAGTCATACATGTAGAATTTTGTAATAAAGAGATTCCAATGAAGTGGTTGGAAAAAAGAAGAATAAGTTAATTATGGAAAGCATCCAAAACTATATAAACGGGGAATTTATTGATCCAACTCATGGAGAAACGATTGACAATTACAATCCATCAAACGGAGAGGTATATGGTCAAATTCCGAATTCATCCTCTGAAGATGTTGAGCTTGCATATAATTCTGCTAAAGCTGCTTTTAAGCAATGGTCTAAGACAACATTGGAAGAACGCAGTAGAATTTTGATTAGGATTTCAGAATTGTTAGAAAGTAATTTAGAGCGTTTTGCAGAGGCAGAATCTAAAGATAATGGAAAACCATTGTGTTTAGCTAGGCAGATTGATATTCCTAGAGCTGCAAGTAATTTTCGTTTCTTTGGAAATGCAATTACACAGTTTGCATCAGAATCGCATGAGAGTGTGGGCTTAAATGCGGTCAATTTTACATTACGGCAACCATTAGGAGTTGTAGGGTGTATTTCTCCTTGGAATTTACCCTTGTATTTATTTACTTGGAAAATAGCTCCAGCGATTGCTGCAGGTAACTGTGTGGTAGCAAAACCTAGTGAAGTAACTCCAATGACGGCTTATTTACTAGGAGAGATTTGTACAGAAGCAGGTTTGCCAAAAGGAGTATTGAATATTGTACATGGATTGGGAACAACAACAGGGCAAGCAATTGTAGAACATCCAGAGATCAAAGCAATTTCATTTACAGGAGGAACAGCAACTGGAGCACATATTGCCAGCGTTGCAGCACCAATGTTTAAAAAGTTGTCGTTGGAATTAGGAGGGAAGAACCCAAATATAATTTTTGCAGATTGTAATTATGATACCATGTTAGAAACAACGGTGCGTTCTTCATTTGCAAATCAGGGGCAAATTTGTTTGTGTGGAAGTAGAATTTTTGTTGAAGAATCGATGTATGAAAGATTC
>Ga0209292_1001707_pt1 | contig 26536 bp, 23 predicted proteins | sample GOMGulsemesocosm_2_FD_184634 | JGI IMG/M metagenome (GOLD analysis project Ga0209292, IMG submission 184634) | Methane-oxidizing microbial communities from mesocosms in the Gulf of Mexico - GOM9C Gulf of Mexico (SPAdes) (version 2) | ecosystem: Environmental > Aquatic > Marine > Cold seeps... | reverse complement strand
GGGCCACAATAATATCCAAGATTAATCAAAATAGAAAAGTGCCCTTAACCTATCAAAATTTGCGATGTTTGGATATTAACATTTAGGCATGTTGTATAAACATTTACGATAGCTTAATCTAATAGTGTGATATTTTTCTATTTGAATAACAAGGTAAATTAATGAAACAAAGCGCTTTCAATAAACAGATAGTAATAAAGCGACTAAGTCAGTTTTCATTGGCGATGTTACTTGTGGTTATGCTTGGCGCTTTATTATGGCATTCAGATAAACAATCGGAAATGATTCGATTACAACAACAGGCGGCGGTTGAAAGTATACTCAAGCAACAATTGGCACTCGCTGCTGCGATGGGATTAAAACTTGACGAGCAACAGCAACTGCAATGGCTGGCACAATCATTAAACCAATCACCGCTTCTTAATGGCGTATGGATCCATCGTAGTGATGGTACTTTGATGGCAGAATCAACCAAAGAGACTAATGGTGACTCGATTATTCTTGCTGCCGAGGTACGTCAAGAGCAACTGTTAGGATATTTAAGGTTGAGTTTAAACAAACAAGTATTTGTTCAACCGATTATTGAAATTCAGCAACAGCAAGTGAAATGGCAGCGTTGGTCAATTTTACTAGCAGGTATCATCGGTTTTCTATTGGCACGAGCGTTCTCTCAAAAGCGTGCTAACTACCAATTGCGAGATCTATTAAAACGCTACCGAAAAAATCAGGTTTCAGATCAGGGTAATCCAGCTCAAACTGTAAAATAGCTGAAGAGGATTAATTTGGCATTCATACTACATGAGCGCATTAGAACAATATCATCTATGTGCTCATACCAACCCCCAGCAAAAATCACTTGAGTGCCTGCATTCATCAATTTTCACGACAAGGCCGAATATCAGGTGGAAATGCTATTACTCCGCTGTTCCCAATGATTTGGGTGAAGGTGAATTGTTCCAACGCGCTATTGAAAAGTCATATGGCTCTTCATCAGGCCTAAGTATTTTAGAATATTGGGTAAAGTCTATCAATTGCCAGTTTCGTGTCGTTAACAATTGATAATAGCGATCGATATTGCCATGATGGATAACCCCGCCCGGAACGTTGAAAATCACTTGCCCGCGATAAGCAAAGTCGCGGCCGTTTAAATAGTCATAAATCAGCGCTAACGCATACCCTGCCGTTGTAAACTGTCCCCCGGCAGAAGCGGTCAATTGACCATTTTTTATCGACATCATGGCATCAGCGCTCCAATCAATTCCACCGGTCATTATATTTTTGTTACTTTCATTGATAGCTTTTAAACTATAAAGTGCTTGTAAATCACTTGCACACCAGATTATCTGTATATTGGGGTATCGTTTAATCAACAGACTCGATTTACGATAAGCGTCGCTACCACTCCAATCACTATAAACGACTTGTAGCAGTTCAGTGAACTGGTGCTGTGACGACGCTTTAGTAAGCCCTTTTACCCGTGAGTAGCTTTCTGGAGAAACACGTGTGCCTGTTATCCCTATCATTTTGATATTTTCCAAAGGGTTTTTCTGCCGATATTGAGTAATAAGATGGTCGGCTAATAAATACCCCAACTGATAATCATCAGGTTTAACCTGGCCAATATAATATTGATATTTCTGCCGAGGCTGCCCAATAGTTAACACGGTTTTCGGTGCTGGCGAATTATTAAACATCATCACTGGAACATGATATTTCTCCGCGATTTTTATCACCGCTTCAGCATTACCTAAATATGAAGCGGCTAAAAAAGCATCTGGCTTATGACGACTTGAGAGGATGGATTCAATCAAGTCAATGTAGCGTTTGCTATGCTCGGGCGTGTGATAGACGACATCCAATTCAATCCCTAAATCATCAGCACTTGCTTGGGCAAAATTGACCACTGACAGCCAATAAGATGAACTATTCTTTGCAGTACTTAACGGGAATAAGGCAACACGCAGTGGCTTATCTTTGGCATAAGACATCGCAGGGATTATATACAAAATCAATAAACAGATAGTAATAACACGCATCTTAGTTCCCCCGTTAAGCGCCATCCTAGTATTAGAATGGCATTACAAATCCATCTCCTGCAACCGTTGCTGTTTCGCCATCGACTGAATCGAGCACTAGCGTTGGTACAACACCAAAACGGCCAACATGAAAATCATAACTGACAGAGGCTCTCACCAGATAATCTTTATGGCTTGTATTAAAGTGATGGTCATAAGCGGTATCACTTCCAACACGTTCTTTACCAAAGTCTAGTCCAAAGCGTAGTTGCTTCCACGAGTGTAAATACGTTGAAACCAACGGGACATCGATGTTAGTGATGCCTGTCATCATTAACATTAAACCACTCTTAAAAATAGCGACAAAAAAATAAGTTCATTCGCAACATTTAATTTTTTAACGTGATTAAGACCCTCTAACCGTCGGGTTGGTGCAGTGTGAACGATACTTTAGTTATAGTATAAAAAAGCGATGTCACGCAAATTTTGATGTTTTTCAGCTCCAATGCGCTATTGGCTTGCCAAGCATTCCTCCTACCACACCACCATGCACAACAACTCCTATCCTGTTGTTTTAATTGCTCAAATTTGAGTCTAATAATATTTTACGGGTGAAAACAGGGAGATAAACACTGAATATGCATGGATATAGCCAGCCATGTTAAACCATCGCCCTAAAATATTAAATCGCCGAAAAAATTTAAGCTAACTCTCCGCTATGGCCAATCGTGATCACCAGCGTTTGCCCTTAACATTTTTAATGGCTTAATAGTTGCACATAGCTATAACAAGAGATTCAGTGACTACTGATAGTTAAGAGAGAATGATAACAAAAAAAACAATAATGATTATATTCAATAGTTTAAAGTTATTAGGGTAATCATTTAAACATAAATAGACTAAAAGTTCTGTGCCCTATTAATGGGCAGTACGCACTTAGTTAGTACTGGTAAAGCGTTAACTCACAATAAATTGTCTGTAACATAGTAATATACATCGCCCAATACATTGAAACTGAATAGATTAACAAGTTATTCAAACTAAATAGTATAACTTAGAGAAATTAACCATAGTTCCTTATAACCTAAATGCATTAATATACCGACATATAAGCACTAAAAGTAATAAAGACAAAAAGAGAGTAGTATGAGTAAAGTAATTAATAAAATCCCAGCAAAAGGTCAACTACAACCCGGTGAAGTGGCATTAGTAGGGGCAGGCCCAGGTGATCCTGAATTACTTACGATTAAAGTACTGCGTTTCATAGAGCAGGCCGAAGTCGCGATCTATGACCGCCTAGTCAGTGATGAAATCATGGCGTTATTACCGCCAGACTGTACAAAATATTATGTTGGCAAAGAGCAAGCCAAACACTGCGTCCCACAAGCTGGCATCAATGAAATGCTGGCTCAACAAGCAAAATTAGGCAAACGGGTACTGCGAATTAAAGGGGGCGATCCATTTGTGTTTGGCCGCGGCGGTGAAGAGGCTCAATATCTACTTTCACAAGGCATAAGCTGCCATATCGCATCAGGCGTGACAGCCGCGTCAGCATGTACTACCTATGCAGGGATCCCGCTGACTCATCGCGGCGTAGCCCAAGGCTGTACTTTTATCACTGGCCACTTACAAAATGACGGTCAATTGAATTTACCGTGGCAGAGCCTTGCTGCTGGCGAACAAACAGTGGTATTTTACATGGGCATCAATAGCCTACCTACGATTGCTAAAGAACTTGAAGCACATGGGCGTGACGCGAATACCCCTGCTGCGTTAATCAGAAATGGTACCAGAGAAAATCAAGAAACCTACCGTGGTACACTTGGCACTCTGGCAGAGTTGGTTAAAAAGCATAACATAACACCACCGACGCTGATCGTTATCGGCGAAGTCGTTAATCAATTTGACAGCCGTAATGTAGGTACGCTTGGCTATTTACAAGCGGATGAATGTGCCAACGTTGTTAATGCTAGCTAATTAAAATGTATCGCACCAAGTAGGTGCGTTAAATGCCGACCCATATATTAAGGTAGTATCGTGCAATATTTTCCAATTTTCGTCGATGGCGAGCAATTATCAGTATTAGTGGTTGGTGGCGGAGAAGTCGCTACCCGAAAAGTTGAATTGATGTTAAAAACACCTGCCGATGTCAGCGTGGTTTCCCCTAAGCTTAGCAATACTATTACGTCCTTAGCCAAGGATAATAAAATAAAACACATCAATGGTTACTACCATAAGCAGCTTCTCATTGGTAAGCAATTAGTCTTTGTGGCCACTGAAAATCGCGAGCTCAACAAACAAATTACGTTAGATGCACGCGAAGCTGGTGTACTTGCTAATGTGGTTGATGATCCTCAGTTGTGTCATTTTATCACGCCATCAATCGTTGATCGCAGTCCAATGATATTCGCGATTTCAAGTGAGGGTAAATCACCGGTATTAGTACGTTACTGGCGTGAGCGCTTAGAGACAATTTTACCCCAAGCCATGGGCAGCATTGCAACATTTGCGGGAAATAAACGCAGCCAAATAAAGCAAGTCTTAGACAGCGTAACCAAGCGAAGAAATTTTTGGGAAGTATTCTTCTCTTCATCGCGTGCGGAGCAGCCATCGAAGCTTGAATCACTTTATGGTGAGCTTATTGAACAAGTCGAGAGCAATCAGCCGGTACAGGGCGAGCTCTATATTGTGCAAGGTACCGATCACCCTGATAACTTATCGTTAGCGGGCTTACGTCATATGCAAAAAGCCGATATTGCTATCTATGATGAAGATATCGCGCCAACGTTAATTGAACTTGTCCGCCGCGATGCCGAACGAGAGATCAGTAAACCCGATCTCCAATTACAGATTGACGCCCTAATCAATCAAGGTCTAAGAGTGTGTTATATCGCTAGCCCAGCAAAGTTTGCCCAGGCTAACCGATTAGCTCCTCACAATCACTTACTCTTCAATAGCATTACTTAATGTTACCGGACGCTCCCGGTAACAGGCTATGTTTTAGTGAGGTGTATACCCCCTCCCAAAAACTATTAATTTATCAATGGCGATCGAGTAAGGCATAGATTTTCTTAACGGTATTGGCATTTCGTCCCGTCCCAGCACCCCCTAAACATTTCTCAATACTAGCCACTAATTTAGAACGGCCAATGCCCTCTGGCGCATGTAAATAGAACACATCACCCATCAGCTGATAATGCTCACTCTCTTTTGCTAAGGTCTTTATTCTTGCGTCGTCAAGCGACGGTGTCTGCTGACAAAAATAGAAATGAACAAACTTACCTTCAAATTCAGGGTAAGGATTAATATCTACGTAATGGGAAAATTGCTCCGCCGATAAACATAGCGTTGCTGGTGAAAATCCGAAATTGTCGGCTATAAGCGCCACTATTCTCGCGGTAGGATCGCCATCGCTGCTTAAGATAATATTACCCGTTTGCAACACTGTTTTAATGTCAGTGAAGCCTTCTTTTTCCAATATAGGCGTTAGTTCTTTCATTGGTAATAAGTTATTTCCGCCGACGTTGATGGCTCGTAATAAGACAACATAACGCTTCATCTGCTTGCTCTTTGAATATAATTTAATAGGCTACTTTAACAACAATGACTCGGTAGTGGTACAGTGAATTTAACTTCGCTTAAGGCTAGTAACGGCAACACATTCATTTTTTAATAACTATGGGAGCCGCTAACTTAAAGAGCTTCCTGCTATTTTTCGTGGTTATCTGTGCGACTTGTTCAATTGACGCTTCGGTCAACGCTGCAAGCTCAACGGCTATTTCCTTGATATTCGAAGGTGTATTAACCTGCCCCTGACGACCATAGATAGGCATATCTGGAGAGTCAGTTTCAAGTACTAAATGATCCAGACCAACGTCTGAAAACACAGCACGGGTTTTCTTTGCGCGCTGATAGGTAACGACGCCACCAACCCCCAATTTAAAGCCGAGTTTAATAAACGCCTGCGCTTGCACTAAGCTACCACTGAAACCGTGGATAACACCACCAGCATTGACTTTAAAACGCCGTAACTGTTTTAACAACGGATCATAGGCTTTGTGGGCATGGCAAATTAACGGCAAGTCTAATTCACTAGCGAGTTTTATTTGTGGGATTAATACCGACAATTGCTGTTCTAAACTGACATCAATGATGCCATCGAGTCCGACTTCACCAATCGCAACAATATTGTCCCGTTGCTGATGAGCGAGCCGTTCTAGTTGTGATACTTGATTGTCAGCACTCAAAAAATACGGATGAATCCCCAAAGCAACATCAATTTGCGGATACCGTTTACTTAGCGACAACACATCTAACCAATTATTTTTATCGACACTTGGCACCACAAAATGCGCGACACCGACATTGTCGGCCTGTGCTAACACCAGCTCAAGATCACCGAGTCGCGCAAAATCAAGATGACAATGACTATCAATTAAATCCATTTTCCGCTCCTATTAATGCTCCCATCCCCTATTATAAGACATACTTACAGGCATAAAAAAGCCCCAAATCAATGAGGCTTTAATACCAGTCACATTCTCTTAGTTTTCGCGAGTCTCGCGGAATGTGATTTCAGGGTAACGCTCAAACGCTAAGTTCAAGTTCACTCTTGTTGGCGCGATGTAAGTAAGGTTATCACCACCATCGAGTGCGATATTGTCATAAGCCTTTTTCTTAAATTTCTCTAAGGCAATGGCATCATCACAGCTAACCCAACGTGCTGTAGCAACACTGATTGGTTCATAGATCGCTTCAACCTTATATTCGCTGCGCAATCGAGCAACGACGACCTCAAACTGCAAGATACCAACGGCACCAAGGATCAATTCATTAGAACGTAATGGTCTAAATACTTGAACAGCACCCTCTTCTGAAAGTTGAGTCAAACCTTTTTGCAGTTGCTTCATTTTTAATGGATCTTTCAGCAAGATACGACGGAACATTTCAGGCGCAAAGTTTGGAATACCGGTAAACTTAAGCGCTTCACCTTGGGTAAAGGTATCACCGATTTGAATCGTACCGTGATTGTGCAAACCAATAATATCACCGGCTACGGCGCCATCAGCTTGTGCACGATCGCCAGCCATAAAGGTTAAGGCATCGGAAACATTAACGTCCTTACCGATACGTACATGACGCATCTTCATACCTTTTTCATAGGCGCCCGAACACACGCGCATAAATGCGATACGGTCACGATGCTTAGGATCCATATTTGCTTGAATTTTAAATACGAAACCCGTGAATTTCTCTTCCGTTGTTTCCACTTCACGCTGCTCAGCAATACGATTAACCGGAGCAGGTGCCCAATCAACAATACCATCGAGCATATAGTCAACGCCGAAGTTACCCATCGCCGTACCGAAGAAGACTGGCGTTAGTTGGCCAGCTAAAAACATTTCTAAATCAAATGGGTTTGAAGCGCCTTCGATAAGCTCCATCGATTCACGCAGTTCTTCGGCGTAATCACCGATAGCGACATCGAGATCTGGGTTATTTATTCCTTTAATCACACGCTTTTCTTGAATAGTATGGCCCTGACCTGTCGCATACAAAATGACTTCATCGCGCAAGATATGGTAAATGCCCTTAAATTCTTTACCCATGCCGATTGGCCAAGTTATTGGAGAACAAACAATGTCTAAAACATCTTCTACTTCATCCATTAACTCGAGTGGATCACGCGTATCACGATCAAGTTTATTCATGAAGGTAACGATAGGCGTGGTACGTAAGCGCGTTACTTCCATCAATTTAATGGTACGTGCTTCAACACCTTTTGCCGCATCAATCACCATTAGACACGAATCGACAGCGGTAAGCGTGCGATAAGTGTCTTCAGAGAAATCTTCATGGCCAGGCGTATCGAGTAGGTTAACTAAACAATCACCATAAGGAAACTGCATCACCGAGGTAGTAATCGAAATACCACGTTCTTTTTCCATATCCATCCAATCAGACTTAGCATGTTGGCCTGATTTTTTACCTTTAACTGTCCCTGCTTTTTGTAGCGCTTGTCCAAACAAAAGTACTTTTTCAGTAATTGTTGTTTTACCAGCATCGGGATGCGAAATAATCGCAAAAGTACGGCGTTTGTTCACCGAATCAACAAAGGTTGTCATAAAGGCTCTCGAAAGTAGAATTCAAAGTAAAAATAATCGCGCGATTATAGCGGATTTTAGCAACAAATGTGTGATGTTTTGCCCAAACTCATAAAATTTGAGCGACTAAAAAATGAAACACCTGTTTAAAAAATGCTTGAATCAAACGCTAAACGTGTTAGTTTAAGGTCATACCAGCACAATTGCTGCTCACAATAACTCTATATTAGGAATTTTCTATGTCTACCGTTACTGAATATCAAGAACTACTGACCTCTAAGTTTAATGCAGATGCTGCTGCTGGCGTTGATGAAGTGTTTCAATTTGATCTTGAAGGGGAATTATTTCACTTAGTCGTTGCTGATGGCGGATTTGAGCTTCTTGACGGCGAGCATGATGATCCATCTGTTACATTACAACTGAAAAGCGCAACACTAAAAGGTTTATTAGACGGTAGTGTTAATGGCATGACTGCGTTCATGATGGGAAAAATCAAAGCGATTGGTAACATGATGTTAGCCACTAAGCTTACTCAACTGTTCCCTGCTTAATCTTTCTTAATTAAGTAAAAAAGCCGGCTAATATTGATTAGCCGGCTTTTTTGTATTTAGATTGACCTAAAACTCGTAGCTTGCGCGTACATAGTATTCGCGACCCGCTAATGAGAATGGGAAACTAGTCCAGCCATACTCAAAACCTAACTCATTGAATGGTGCACCTTCATCACCCCAGCGATCAGGCTTTTGGTTAAAGGCATTTACAATACCACCACTGATCCGCAGAGCATCCGATACTTGGTAGTACCCGGTGAAATCAACAGTTGTCTTAGCACCCCAAGTGTTTTCAGGCGTCCCATACGAGGCAGTAGTCACTTCACCATAGTAATTAGCACGCGCCGTTACACTGTATAGCTCAGTGCTATACGTTGCACCCAATACGCCTTTCTCAGACGGCTGTGCTTCTTCGACTAACAAACGCGCCGACTCATCAAAAATAACATCATTGCTAATCAATGATGATGAGGTATTAATCGCTGTAGTTTCTGTTTCACTCAAATGTAGTGATGCTTCAAGCGCTAGGTTGCCATCAGCAACGTCATAAGTCCACGTATTGACCCACTCAATACCTTGAGATTTGGTGTCTATCGCATTGGTAAATAGTTGTACGACTGCCACACCATCAAGCTGACCATCACCTAAAGTGCCATGCTGAGCGAAAAAGTCTGGCGCATGCGATGCTTTAATATCACCCGAGTAAACGATGCGATCGTCAATTTTTACTTGGTAATAATCAAAGGTAGTTGAGTAAGTATCGCCGTCATAGACAAAACCTAAGCTTAAGTTTTGCGACGTTTCTTCTTTAAGCTCACCAAAACCTAACTCTTGTGCTAAATCAGAACCTGGGCGAATAGTCACTAAATCCGTTAACACACCATCGCTAATCGAAATTGAGCGCTGAGTGAAATGTTTCTGCTGAACACCGGGTGCTCTGAAGCCTGTTGAAACAGCGCCGCGAAATGCAAGGGCATCGCTAAACTCATAACGGGCGTTCAATTTACCGATAACAGTATCACCGAAATCAGAATAGTCTTCATAACGTAGTGCGCCGCCAAGGGTTAAGGCGTCGCTGACATACCATTCACTATCAAAATACAACGAAATATTATCTCGAGATGCATCAATTTCCATCTCAGGACGGTAGCCTGCAAAGCCTTGCATACCAGGTGCGGTAACAACACAGCCAGCATCTGTTGGTAGCACAGCGCTCGTTGGAGAGTTCTCACTACACCAAGTATCTCCACGGCTATAGGACACTTCATCACCGGCATTAATAACATAGCCGTCTTCACGCCATTCAGCACCAATAGCGATTGAAACATCATCAAACGAACGAGTAAGATCGACGTTAAGCGTTGTTTGATTGGTTTCTAAACTGCCGCTCTCTGCTGCTGTTGGGCTATCAGGGCCGTAGCTTGCATTAACTGATGCGATATTTCGAAAGGATAGTTCGTTTTGGCCATAATTAATGCTGGCGTCAAAGCCCCAATCACCAAATTCAGTTTTAAAGCCAACCGCCAATGAAATATCTTGGGTTTCGCTGCCTAGCTCAGGCGTAATGCCATCAGGATAGATGTTAGACCACACACGATCGTCTCCTGCACTACGGTAAAAGCCCCGTGATTCGCCTTCTTTCTTGGTGATACCACCAAACGCATAAAGCTCACTGTCTTGACCAACTGGCAATTCAAGATTAGCCCACAGTGATGTGCTTTCAATGGCACCCTCACCCACAAGCAACAACTGGCGTGGCTCAGCAATGGCACCAAACCAAGTTGTTTCATTAGCACGATTCATTTCATCGGCGTCTTTGTATTCGAAGGTCACATTTAAATTACCGCCGTCACCGACCGCAAAACCATAGTTTGCAGCAAAATCGACCGTATCGCCGTCACCTTCCGACGTTGTTCTAAACTGGGTTGAGACACTGCCCCCCTCATTAGACTTCAATACAATGTTGATCACGCCAGCGATAGCATCACTGCCGTATTGCGCCGCAGCGCCATCACGAAGAATTTCAACACGACTGATTGCACTCAATGGAATGGCGCTCAAATCAGTACCAGCATTACCACGACCAACGTTTTGTTGTACCGCAACAAGTGCTTGTTGATGGCGGCGTTTACCATTGATTAACACCAATACCTGATCAGCACCCAGTCCACGCAACGTTGCTGGACGCATTAAATCTTGGCCATCAGAGGTAGTCGTGTTGTTCATGTTAAATGACGGTGCTACTTTACGCAGCATATCCATAGTATTAACAGCCCCAGAGTTTTGAATGGTCTCTGATGAAATAATATCGACCGGCGCGGCACTAGCGGTATCAGTACGTCCGCTGACACGTGAACCGATAGTGGTAATAACTTCAACATCCTTGTTCACGCCTTGCTGCTGTGCATGGGCAACGCCCGCTGACTGTAAACAAATCATTCCAACAACGGTAGCGACCGCGGTCTTTTTGGTTAACGTAGTGTTAATGGTGTTTCTAATATTCATAAAAATACTGCTCACAAAGGGGCTACAGCCCATGTAGATAATATACAATTTAACATTTCAAGTGAGCAAAAATTACCACAGCCGTAACCATTTGTTAACAGCGTTTCGTTAGTTTTTTTACAGGGAAGGCTTAACAAAAAGAGCGGGCGGATTAAACGCCATATTTATCAGCGAGTTAAGTTTAAAGTAAAAATGCAAACTAGACTAAAGGACGAGAGATCTTACATTTAAATAGCGTGATCTAACTCACACACTAATGATTGGTCACGAAACGACCAAAATGTAATGTGTGAACAGATTAGAATGGGAACTAGAAAATGAAAAAGCTCATAATAATAGCGTCTTCATGGCCTGTCGCTGTGGGGTAATAATCGCGTCTAACATCGACTTCATTAAAATCTAACGCTTGATACAACATACGCGCACCCATGTTGGAATCGCGAACTTCAAGCCAACAGCTCATCGCCCCTTTGGCTTTTGCAGCGTTTATGTAATGCTCTAACAGTCTCTTACCAAGCCCTTGACCTTGGAAAGCTGGCGCGATGCAAATCTCAATTAACGAAGACTCATCAATGAGAAACTCACCGATATAGAAACCCGCCACTTGACCATCAACCAGAATTTGAGCATTAAAATAGCGCTTAGAAAAGCAAGACTCCATGACCCCACGGGACATTGGATGAGATTGAGCCGCTTGCTCAATCGCAAATACTTGCTCTAGATTATCTTTCTCTATAATTGCAAATACGATATTCATTATTGTGCCACCAACACTGACCATAACTGTTTTTTTAGCGCCGGACTACCAAATAGCGTGCTCAATCTCGGGATTTTAAGGGTATCACCGACAATGCTTGACTCAGTGAGCTGAGGCACCTCTTGCCACGTTAATGATGACTCTACGTGCTGTTGCCGATAGCTTAACAACATTTCCAGCTGCTCGACTAACTTAGGAGATGGCATCATCGCTTCCGAAGCATCGGTTTTCACGACATCTTTTTGCGATTGCCAAAGGTCGATCCCTAACCCATTTAGGCAATAGTGTTGTAATGTCGAAAGCTTCAAATTCATGGTAAATCGTCAAAGAATAATAATTAGTCGCTATCATAATACCAATGACCTAAAAGTGCCAATTAAGAACTTGTTCAACATCAATCAAAGGTGTTATTAACAGCATCAAATGAGAGGCAATAATAATTAGCGCTAGCAATCAAGCAGCGATCTTAATCAATCAACTTATACGAGATAACATACAACTGTTGTACACCAGGATAAATATCTTCAATCACCTCTTTTAGCTGACTCAACGTCATATTTTCTTGCTGAGCATGAAAGTCAGATAACGCATTAACATTTATCGGCACAACCGATAGTATTTCAAGACGACAAAACTCCCTACCCTCTTCAAACGTTGAGACATCGACAATAGTGCCCGCGACGAAGTTCTTTTCTGATTCATCTCTGATGGTGATGGTTTTAGTACCAGCTAAAATGTCAGTTTCAAAACGCGCAAAGAACGTTAATTTGGTTGGTGTTTTCATTCTATTCTCTAAGAAAAAAAAGGGGGGGACAACCTCTGTCCCAAAGGCTATTGCGTCACAAACTGTAGCATCTATTCTCTAGCGTTGTTTTCTGTCAGCTTTTTCACGATATCAAATAAGCAATTTCTAACAAACACGCCAGCTAGCCATGTATTGAACAAGCAAATATTATAAAAGACAAAAATCTCCATATGGTAGCCATTCTGAAAAGGAGGCTCGAACGGGTTACTAAACTCTCGGCCGACAATAAAGAATTCACCAACCATTAGAAGAACAATAAATCCCCATAAGATGCAAAGCGTTTTATATGAATACTTTTTTAGAATTTTACCTAGCTCATCTTCTGTCATTCTTTAATCTCATCATTGTGTATTACTCATTAATAGGCGGCGCTGTACTAACAGTTTCTCCATTTCAGGAGACGGTATAAATAATGAACCATTAGACTCATCGGCAAAAAAGTCGTTACTCGATTCAAGTTGTATCTCGAGGCTATGTGGGATCAGCAGCTCCATTAACGCGATGTTATTGTTTAAGATTGCCATAGCAAGTGTTTGCGGTACGACAACGACGTCTTCCTGCAATAAGATTTCTTCTATGATTAGTAGCGGCGCATCAGCAGCAATAAGTTGCACCACCGCAACACTCTTATAAGGCGCTATATCATGAGTCTGTGTGATGTCATTTAGTCGGCTTATATACTGTGTCCATTGTTTATTTGTAATCAGTCGCTGTAATTCAATTAGGCCAGTTTTTAATTCTACTGGCACAAGATCAAATCTACTGAGATTCTCCGCAACCACATTTCCCTCTAACCACGTAGGATAGGAAATACTGCGCGCAGCTGTCACCAATTCCTCTCTGAGATATTCATGATTTGGCTCACAAACCCTTAACTGTTCTTTCCCTTGAGAAATTCGGGTCGAAAACTCAGATAACTTATCCAATATCATACTATTAAGCTCAAAATTAGCAGGCTTTGCTTGCGAAATCCGATCAGCAACGATAGCCTTTATTCGCTCTATATTTTGTTGATGATGCTCCTTTACATTAAGCGGCAGCCAACTATCTAGACGCGCCAGAGTGTTAATATCGTAAGGAATAATAGTTGTTTTCATTAACGCGTCAAATATGAGTAAGGCGTTATTTATTTCGTCGTCATTGCTAGGCGTTCTTATTAAATCTAAGCCATTCAATTCGGCCTTTCCTACTGATACTGGAGACCCTAATTGGTACCAAAAATTAAATAGCTGCGCATTATTTTTTTCTATCGCTAGAGTCGCTAGCGAACTGTGATGCAAATTGTCATACCAAACATATTCGATTGAACCATCAAAGTAGGCATTAATAAGCGCTATTTTATTTTCTGATAAGCCAATGGAAGTAGCAGTAACTAAATCTGGGAATTGTGGGGTTAGTCCCGAAGATATCAACGCCTCTAGTTGAGATTGACTAATGTTACTGTCGTTCTCAATGATAAATGACAGCAAGCTTCTATCTAGAAAATTTTGATGACTATTAACTTGGCCTGATTCAACCAGTTCAACAATTTTCTCATATTCTCTTAGTAAGATATGAGCATATATCAACTCAAATACGTCAAGCGGTGGGGTTGTTTGTAAGAGTGAAACAGCGTTAAGGGTATTATTAAAACTTCGAATTTCTAGCATTGTTTCTCTATAACTTGCTAAAGAGATATCTAATAATTGAATGTTTAGTTCTTTGTCACCTTCCGAGACATCAGGTTCGGAGTATGCGTATAACCCAGCATATTTGCGTTGTAACTCATTTTTACGACTCTGATTGAATTGAATCTCTTTAACTATAACAGAGAGCTCTGCGGGGCACTGAAAGCCATAATATTGAGCATGCTTATTAGGCGCATGATTAGCTTGAACTTCAGCACTCTCCTTAACTATTGTTAGTGGTTCTACTAACTGGCTATCGCGATTAAGTAATACGTATGTAAAGAGCACTAACGCGGATACTGATAGAAACAGCACTATACGTTTCATTAATTTCCCTAATAATGAGTAGACGAATACGTCGCTACTAATGACGACGAAAAATCAACAGGTTACCCTAGATTTATTTCGCATTTGTATTTTTGAACGCTTCTCACCGTCGTACAATTTAGTTTTATTCTCATTTCTAGTTCCTTTAGTTTCGAGTAAGCTGAGCTTACTATTACGGCCAAAAAAGTCAACATAATTAAAGAATAGCGCCATCGACTCCATAGACAACATATAGCTGAAACTTAAGGGGTTATAGCATAATGAATAGATAGAGTGATGATGAAGTCCCCCCAAAAGAAAGGCGTAAATATCCTAACCTATACCAATTCCGACAAGTAGCTGAACATTTGTGCTGGTTAGAATTAATGATCACACAGTTGCTCTCAATTCCAATCGTAAGCTATTACTCGACAGTGTGCTACATGCACTACCCTAATATCGAGCGCCTTGCACTACCCTAATATCGAGCGCCTTGCACTCATTAATTTTACCGACGCGCAAGAGGACTACAAAATTATCGGAACTGATATTACCTTGAATAGAAATATAAAGAAGAGTTTTTCAAACGCTAGAAAAGCGAAAGCCCGGTTACAAATTAATGTAACCGGGCTATCTAAATGTGGCAGGGGTGGAGAGACTCGAACTCCCAACCATCGGATTTGGAATCCGCTGCTCTACCAATTGGAGCCACACCCCTGCAGACGAAACGAATTATACATAACCCTTTGAGAAGGTAAAGCCCTTTTCATTTTTAATTAATCAAGCGTCTAGTTTTCGAACTAAGCGTACTAAAAACAAGCGATAGTACGTTATAGCTCCTGATTATTAACATTCTTTATTATCTAGTCCCGACATTTTATTAGGTTGCTCAACGGGGTCAACAACAGGAGTCTCATCATTTTTACCGATGCTTGCCTCATCATCTTGCTCGTCACCTTCCTCATCATCATGTTCAGTGCTTTGCGCAGTCATGGTGAGTAATTGGCACACAATGTTTAGGTTGCCATTATAAAACGCACTATTAAAGCCACGCGAAGATGATGGTAACGCATCGACAAAACTGTCAATTTTATCTTTTGCTGCTGACTCATCGCCACGAGCAGCGAAGTCAACTTGTAAAATAGACAATAGATCGCTGACTTTATCTAGATTTTCCGCCTGATTAATCAGCGTCGACTCCGTGATGGGTTGGAAAACAAAGTAGTTGTTACCAATCATCAATAATTTGGTTCGAATATCTGCAGGCAGCGCAAGTTCTTCTGCTATCTGCGCAATATTCACTTTGAATCGCGACCGTATATTGTTGGCCTGTTCAATCTGTTTAAGGTGCTCCTGTTTTTTCTTTTCCTTGTTATTACTATCAATGTATAAAAAGACGACAATCAATATCGAAAACACCAATAACGCTGCTACAATCAAACTCGTTAACATTACTCTTATCCAACATAATACTTCAATGGGAAACTTATCAATTATTGATACTATAAACAATAATTTCACTTATTATATCATGACTATCAATCAATAAAATGTTGTAAATCACCATGAAAAACATCGAAAACACCAAAAGCTGCCCATTATGTCAGCAGGACAATAGCTGCAGAGCAGCACAACAAAAAAATGATTGTTGGTGTCGCCGTCTTATCATCCCTCAGGGATTGTTAGATACGCTCGCTGAAAAAGACATAGATGCACGTTGTATCTGCAAACGATGTATTACTCGCTATACAGAAGCAGAACTGTAATTGATGGCAGACAAGCAATGCACTGTATTTTTATTTCAATGCAGGTGAGAGGATCTCAAGATTAAGTGCACTGTAGGATGAAATAACAGCTCAATATAAGGAGGATTTTAGTGTTAAAACTTGTGGTAGCGAATCCACCTTTGGATGACTCCAACGCTGTATCAGATAGTCACACAGACTTCTCTCCACACTCTATTGTGACACGGATTCAGGGTGGTGATAAAGCAGCTGAATCGGAACTCGTTAGTTTCTATAGCGATAAACTCATGTTTATTCTCTCTAGAAAATTTAATGATCGCCAGTTAGTCCTAGATACGCATCAGGAAACATTCGCCACCGTCATTTTAAAAATTCGCAATGGCACGATAAGAGAGCCTGATAAGCTAACGGGATTCATTCGCTCTACCGCCGTTAATCTCGCGCTAATGTCAATTCGAAAAAATAAGCGCATGCTTACCTCCAGTGACTCCCCTATTATTGAGAATATCTGCGATAACCAGTCCAGTGCCTATCAAGATATTGAACAGCAAGAACTCACTAGCATGGTGATGTGCTTAATCAACGAGCTCAAAGTCGAACGTGATAGAACAATAATTATCAGTTTTTACATCACTCAGTTAGACAAATCACAAATCTGCCAACAACTAAATTTAAGTCCGGACCATTTTGACAAGGTGATCTATCGTGCCAAACAACGACTTAAAAACCTAATACTCCATCGCAAAAAGTCGTCGATTATTACATCAGTTCAGCAATGGGTTCGTGGGCATATCAAAGGGGAACAGCATGACTAGTTCGATCTATGATCAACAACGTATTCATAATTATTTACTAAATCGATTATCGATGGAAGAAGAACAAGCATTTGAAGAATGGCTACTCGACACTCCTGGAGCGCTGGAGCAAATTACGCTTGAACAAGCCATCATAAAAAGTGCTAGCCAACTCGAGAAGTCAATATCTAGACAGACACGAGTTTGTAAAGCCACTCCGCCGTCGCTCTGGAGAAAAAAGCTCTTATCTTACTTGCTACCAACTAAAAAACTCTCGATAGCATTAGCATTTACTTGCAGCTTATTTGCGGTATCTTATTTGATTTATTTACCATCACAACAAGTTCAATACGCCAGTCAAACGATTTATATCGAGCAACTAAGAAGTGCTCACATGCCGACAATACAAATCCAATCATTGGATGATACACAAAATTATCAGTTACTGATTCTATTAGATGATATGGAGCCACCAGCATTTGTAGTCAGTATTTTCAACAGACTGGACAATCGTGTCATTTTTGAGCAAACTGTTACTCCAAACCAACATGGAGAGTTACCGGTGCTGATCAGTAAAAATGCGTTGACAGACAACGATTATATCTTAAAAATTATGCCAGCGACCAATACCCAGTCGCTTCAGTTCCTGCTTGAGATCCAGTGATGTCAAAGGGATACATGATAGCGCTATTTGCTATTATCCTTTTTTTCGTTACTTGTAATACGACGGCGGTACAGCGCAGCCAAGGTATAGCCAAACTAAATCATCACACGACCATCGAGCTGCATCAACAAGCAACGTTGAATCTGGCGATCAAACAAGACGGCCTACTTGTGATATCGAGTCAACAATTTGGTCATGATTTAAGCCATCGCTTAACGCTTAACAACCAACTTCATGGCGAAGTTAATGCACTAAATATCAGCCAAGGCCCCGAAATAGCAGCGATGTTCGTTAAGATCAATGACAATGTAATCATTGAACTCATCACCCCACCAAACGCAGTTCCACACGATAAGATAGTCACTACGACCCAAATAATCCCCACCACTAATACCGATTATTCCGCGCTAAGTGACGGCTATCTTGCACTAACGAACATGGGGAGTTCTTTCTCAAAATCAGGAAACGTCGCCTTAACAGACTATCAAGACCTGCTTGGGCAAGCATTAAGCTTTAGTCAACAGGCGCTAGCGTCCTTAGAGCATTCAGCGTTCATTAACTACTATCAATTAATGAACGCATTATTATTATATGACCTTGGTGAGCTTAAACAGTCACAACATCAAATTGAGCAGCTAATGTCGAGAAAAGATAGCAACGACTCACCGCTAACGATGCTCGCACTATATTTTCACACCCAATACTTTCGCGCAGAAATAGCAAAGCCCGATGTACTCCCCCGACTCACTAAAGTACAACAATTAGCACTAGAATTTAAAGACAACACAACGTTACAAAACGCCAGTGTCGATATCTGTACTATTCATGCCCAAAACGATCGCAACGACATTGCAGTAAGTTGCTTTGAGAAAATACTTACTGAAAAATTATTACACAATGCGCCGTATAAGTTAGCGGTTATGACCTCAAATTTAGCCAACGTTTATCAAAAAACAGGCCAGCACCGCCAAGCTATCATGCATCGCAATAATGCATTAGCAACGATTGAGAACGTTAAAGAATGGCCGGGTTACGCCAACGCATATAAACTGCAAAAAGCCTTATACCTGCGACATCAAGCAACACACTTATTAAGCTTAGGGCGCAATAATAATGCCTTAACGAGCCATCTTGCCTCACTAAAAATATTTAAGCTGTTAAATCGTGAACGCTTTATCAATTTCACCTTATTAGATCTGGCGCGGCTCTACCTTAGTTATGACCAGCCCTATCTTGCGCGAAAATTTGCTACAGCAGTCTATCAATCGAGCTTGAAGAATAAAGCCAGCGGCGAGGATAGTTTTTATTTCAACGCGACGCTTGAGCTGATGTCGATTCATCAAAACATCGGCGATATTGACCTAGCACAACAATTTTATCAACGGGCACTAACAGCCGCAAATGAGAATAATAATGTCCGCCAGCAAAACACCCTATTATTGCGCTCATTGGCCTTACGCACTCCAGATAACACAAGCCAATTAACGGTGCTAAAATCGCTACGACAGCGTCTCCCCAAGCACCAGCGTTCGAATTTTTCTCATGATGTTGATATCGCATTAGTCACACAATATTTAGCGCAACAGCAACATGATCAAGCCATCGAGTTATTAAGCCAGTTGACAGATGTTGAATTGAATTTTAATCAACATATTGATGCCTTATATCTTAATGCCAAACTAACATTCCAACAGCAGCAGTACCAAACGGCACTATCCTTTATTGAACAGGCGGACGAACGGATAAACAGCCATTTTACTCAACTCGATAATATTGGCTTAAAACGTAGTTTCTATCATCAACATCAACGTATATTTTCGCTCAAAACCGATACTTTAGTCGCTCTTTATTTACAACACAAAGATCCTAAATATTTATTTGAAGCAAGTAAAATAAACCAAATAACCCTAACGGAACGACGTAGTAATCATACTGAAATAACCAAGAAAAATCGCAGACTAGCGCTTGCGCAAAGTGTCAATAGACAAAGTACGTCTAGCTCGGGCGAGCTTTCAATCGATTTTATAGAACAACTACTTACGCTCGAGAACATTACCAACACTCAATTGACCTCAGCCACTGCGCCACAGCATATTGACCCAAGCCATCAGTCGGTAACGACAAAGACATTACACTATGTTTTATCATCACCAAATTCATACCTCTTCACCTTACACGGCAAAAATATTAGCTTACATACATTGCCTGACAAGCAGGTTATATCTAACCAAATTGTTCGTCTCACCACGGCAATTAAGCGCGCTGACCCACAAGCATTTATCCTTGCCAAACGTTTATCACAACAAATATTGCCGCCGCCGTTGTTTGAAAAAGACGATCATAATGTCTTGAAGTTAAATATCATTGCTAGTGGAGCTTTATGGCAACTACCCTTTAATTTATTGCCATTAAAGAACAGTGATAATTGGCAAGAAAAACTGCTAATTGATGAGTATACGGTGAGTAAAACGACTCATTTCAACCCTCAAGAAATATACCTCTCGCCACAACGCTTTTTAGTTATTAGCGATCCCGTGTATTCTTTTCAAGATAATCGGGTGCCGCATTTAGCGAAAAATAATGCCCCTACTAGCGATACCGCCTTACCGCGATTAAAGAGCACCCGTTTAGAACATCAAGCAATCTTGAATAATTTCCCGCAGACACAGATTCATTCGCTAGTGGGCTTTTCAGCAAATAAGGAAAATGTTGTCAGCACCTTAAAACAAGATTTTCAAGTGATTCACATTGCCAGTCACGGCTTTGCAAATAACAACAATCATCGCGATGCTGGCCTTTATTTCAGTGCAATAGATACCACCGGCCAACCAACCAACGGCTTATTGAGTTTATATGAAATAGAACAACTCACGAGCAACGCTCAGTTGGTCATTTTGAGTGCCTGCCAGACTAACGTTGGCACTAGCTACTTTAAACGGCCCAGTGACGGCATCGCACTCTCATTTTTACATACAGGAGTGAGTAATGTTATCGCTAGCTATTGGCAAGTGCCGTCACGCTCGACCGCTGCCTTGATGCAATCATTCTATTATCAATTGAGCCTAACCAATACTGATTACAGCACTGCTTTACGTGCAGCGATGTTAACGATGCGAAAGAAATATACCAATCCATCGAGATGGGCTAGTTTTGCCTTGATCAAAAATTCTTAACACAACTTAAATAAAGGAATATTATGAAACACAAGCAGTTAGTTTTAACATTTAATTCAAACGAAAGTGACGTGGCCTTACTCAATCTTAAGGAGCTAACGCTAAGTTTTGAGCCAGACTCTGGATTCACTGTCGCCAATATTGTCGATGCTAAATCAAATGACAAAACCGTCTCAAAATCATGGGAAACGGTAGAACGCGCTATCTATGACAGTTACACCAATACCATCAGCGGCGCTATTGGCACTAACAGTGATCTCAAAAAGGATAACCTAGATACCTCTACCCAATGGTTTTTTACGATCTATTTATCGCTCGATAATTTCAGAATTACTGTCAGCAGTCAGGGCACTAATAACTACGCAAGAGGGACACCAAGGGGTCCAGGAAATGGCGGTGGTAACATTTCTGATTAATTGAATAAAATCATTACAAAAAGCTATTATTGAACACATATTCTTGCCTATAATACCTGTTAATATTTCATTATGGGCGAGAATATGAAAACGACCTTAATCTCTCTTATCTCACTATTCACCAGCTGTTTTATCCTCTTTTTTGCCAATGGCTTAATCAATGTTTTGCTGCCTGTTCGTATGGGACTTGAGCAAATGAATACTGGCACCATTGGTTTGGTATTATCGCTCTATTTTGTTGGCATGCTCGCCGGCGCTATTTACAGTAAAAACCTTATTAATCAGTCCGGTCACATTCGAATGTTTGCCGGCTGTGTTGCACTCAGTGCCGTCAGTATTTTGATTTGTAGTCTTTATACTGACCCATTTTTATGGGCGGCAATGCGCGTTTTACTCGGTTTTTGTAACGCCTGTGCGTTTACGGCAATGGAAAGCTGGTTAAGCGATGCCGCGACTAAGGATAATCGAGGAAAGTTACTCTCGGTATATCATGGTACGGCGTTATTTGGCCTGTTCAGCGGTCAATTTTTAATGAACGCAGCCGATCCAAACTCAAGTATATTGTTTGTTTTGGCAGGCATATTCTTGTGTATGGCAGTGATCCCTGTATCACTAAGCCGCCATAAAGGCCCCATCGTAGAAGATGTCGAGGCAATTTCGATTGCTAAATTAACCCGAATATCGCCACTTGGTGTAGTGACCTGTATTACCGGGAGTGCGGCCTATGCCTCGATGTTTAATTTACTGCCGATTTTTGCCAAAGACTACAACATCATTGAGTTTAATCTATCAATCTACATGGGACTCGCTATTCTCGGGGCCTTTATGATGCAGTTCCCTATCGGTTATTTATCCGATAAGTTTGACCGACGTAGTGTACTACTGGCGATGCTTAGTGGCTCAGTCGTTGTTGGATTAACGGTGCCAAGCGCGGCGTCGCTTGGACTGGCTTGGCCATTGATCGTAACAACAATGCTAACAGGCGGGATTTTAGCCTGTCTTTACCCTGTTAGTGTTTCTGAAGCCTTAGATAAACTTAAGCAAAACGAAATGGTCGCGGCAATGAGTACCATGATATTAATCGGTGCGCTGGGTGGTGTTATTGGTCCTTATTCGGCATCGTTGCTAATGAATGCCTTTGGCAGTGGCGCACTATTTTATTTCATTGCGACATTAGAAATAGCACTCGCTGCTTTTGTTGTTTATCGTATGGGCGCTCGTAAGGCGCTCCCAATAAGCGATCAAGAAAGCTATGTCATGCAAAGCTCGATGACCGCTACAGCCCCTGAGCTTGATCCACGAACCCAATACCAAGAACCTAGGTATGAACTATCTGATCAAGCAAGAACAGCCCAAGAGCTTGCCGAGTTAGATCCGGCGGCGGCGGTTAAAATGGCCCGAGCAATCGCCATCGACAACCCAGAAAAAGGGGTTGAAGTTGCTACCGCAGTCGCCACAGTGGAAGGCATCGATGTGTTACGTTTATATGAAGTGATGAAAGAAGCGGCGCCATTTGATATGCCGCAAATCACACAAGCGATTGTCACCACCAAACCCGAGCTTGCCTATGAGTTAGTGTCTAAACTTGCACATTGGTACCCAACGCAAGTTGTATCGGTCGCCAGAGACATTAGTGAATCGATGCCAGAGCTGCGCTGTGAAATGGCGCGTGTTGCCGTAGAATCAGCGCCAGAGAGTGCGACGCAAGTGGCCGAATACTATGCTCAAATCCTCAATGAAGAGCAAGAGATGGCACGTCCTGCCGACAGAGTTGAAGGAGAAGATGAACAAGAGGCCCTCGATATCGCGACTCAAATTTGGGACAGCGCGCCAGAGCAAGCGCTCGATATCGCCGTTGCAATAGCAGACGCTGCGCCAGACAGCATCGTAGAGCTTGCTGCAGGTGCGGCTGAGGTTATTGCGACGGAGCAGCAAAGCGAGTATGAAGGCGATGATACACCGTCAGAAAATGAACTCGCGGTCGAATTAGTACAGCGATTAAGTGAAATGTCACCACAGGATACCGCCGAAGTTGCTGGCGCTATCGTTGACGCGCTCCCTGATTCGGCATCAGAAGTGGTCGATGCCATTTCACGCGGTGAGGCATCTAAAGAAGGCGAATGGGTTGAGCTCATCGATGATGCGCCCAAAACAGATAACCTTATCGATTAACATCAGCTCGATAGTCGCGCCAACGTTGTTTGAAACCGTTCATTTGTTGATGACGTTTTGATTGTTGGTGCGCCTGTCTATCACCGTCCGTTAACATCGGACCGACACGGCACATCCCGCAATATTGTGATGAATCACTTAAATAAGTTGGCATCATTAGCGCGTCGCGAAGCACCGGTTGTGGTTTATCACTGTAGTAATAGCAAGTCCCGAGTGTTTCTTTGACAAATTTATCGCGATCTACATTTCGGATCCGATAGTGCGGAAAATCAGCCGCATTAAACGAACATTGACCGAGATAATTAACCGTTAGCCCTTCACTAATTGATTGTTCAATATCCCACTGACGATATGGCTTAACATCCTTTGAAGTAATGATAGTGATGCGGTCACCTTCCGGATCGAGAAAATGTGCTTGAGCGTGTTTAAGCGTTAAATGTAATAACCGACGGTTACGTAAATTGGCATCACCAACTCGTGATGACACCGCGAATTCTTGCCCAGATACATCATTAGGGATCAGCGGAAACTGAAAGATAACCAGATCAAACTGTTGCTTAGGGAGTGACTGCCATGTATCGGGTTTGGTAACATCAAACTGACATATTACCTGAGTTTGACCGTCTTTGAGCGCCTGATAATTATCCAAGCCATACTTATCCCCCAGCGTTGCGAGCGGATCATAAACCGTCGCGCATAACATCTGTGGCTCAAAGTGCTGGCGAAGAGCATTCGAAAACGATAAATCACCATCACCTATGGTCAAAATTCTGCGGCGTGGCTTAACCAGCATGATGAGTGCCAAGTAACGATTGAGACCATTGACGAACTTGGGCAAAGGGATAATGCTCCAAGCGCCCAAAACCACTAACGCTGCGCGCCTTAACCCGGGTAAATAGTGGGGTATGTAGGCCACATAAGAATCGACTAAGGGTAACGGCACTTGGCGGTTGGTTCGTTTTGTGGCTGATATGTTCGATAATCGGCGAACTCAATGCGCTAAATTGCTCAGCGCTTACTTGCGCTAATTGCGCCACTGCCGGCATCAGAGCGACGTGGCCGCTACAAACACTACAATGTCCGCACGATGAGGGAACTGAGTTGTCAGAGAAGTATTGCGCCAGAGATTGCGACAAACAGCGCGGGCTAACAAAGAAATCCAATAAGTAATTTATCCGCGCTATTTCACTTTTTTCTTTACTCAAAAACTTTTCGGTCAGTTGCGATGTTAATCCCGCCACATCTATCGCTGGCTCCAAAACATCAAAGACCTGGGTCATTTGTTTGGTCTGTAATTCCAATGCTTGGTGCTGTTCAAGATAATCTAACGCACTAAGCACTCTTTCACGTGGCGTTCCATAGGTTTGCGTTAGCTTATCAAAGTCGAGTGTCGACCATAGTTTTGCGTGACTAGAGCATTCAAATATCGATTGAATGAAGCTCGCTCGCTCACCACTAAATTTAGCTAATATCTGTTCTTTACTAAGCAAACATTTGTATTTGTACTCAGCAAAATAACTGTAACGAGGTTTAATAACCCCGAGTAACTCGAGATACACTAATAAGGTTTTAAGTGTTAATGGCCGGATATTCGCTTGATTAGCTAAGCTTGTCTCCATCATTTCCCACTGCCCTTGTGCTTGATTTATTTGCTCAAGAATATAACCGATGGTGTCCGCCTCAGGAGTATCACCATAGACAAAATTTTCGAGCACATTAAGGTTATCTTTATTGGCGAGCACGAGACAATCAGCTGGCTGACCGTCTCGCCCTGCACGACCAATTTCTTGGGCGTAATTCTCGATCGATTTTGGCATATCAAAATGACCAACAAAGCGAATATCACTCTTATCAATCCCCATCCCAAAGGCAATCGTCGCGACAATGATTTGACTTGAGGACTGCATAAACTTATCGACAATCGCGCTACGCAATTGATGATCTAAACCAGCATGGTAGGCCACGGCATCAAAGCCTGCATCTTGTAATTGCTGTGCGACTTCCTCTGCTGTTTTTTGCAGCGTCACATAGACGATGCCACATTGCCCTTGCTTAGGTTGCAGCCATTTAGTGAGTTCGGCTATTTTATCTTGGCTGTTAACCCCCGTGACACCTAAATAGAGATTAGCGCGATAAAACCCGGTTAACGTAATGTGCTGTGGCGCGATCGCAAACTTTTCACCCATGTCCTTGACGACATTACTGGTGGCCGTTGCTGTTAATAGCAGGGTTTGCGCAATATTAAACTGACGTTGATAATGCGGCAACTTGAGGTAGTCAGGGCGAAAATTGTGGCCCCACTCTGAGATACAATGTGCTTCATCCACCACCAGTAATGAAATAGCGATGGTATGTAGAAATTGGCGAAAGCGCTCGTTGTTAAGGCGCTCAACTGAAATCATTAACACTTTGATCTCACCATCACGCACACCTTGCATGATGTCATTTGCTTGCTCGCGCGATTGAGTCGAATCGATACTGGCGGCCTTAACCCCTTTACTGTGCAAAAATGCCAATTGATCTTGCATTAGCGCCAGTAAAGGCGAGACCACTAAGGTTAAGTTGGGCAATTGAGTCGCTGGAAATTGGTAACATAGTGATTTACCAGAGCCAGTCGGAAAGATGGCGGCGGCGTTATGACCTTCGCTCAGGTGGGTAACGACCTCTTTTTGGCCTAATCGAAAGGCCGAAAAGCCAAAGGTTTGTTGTAATAGGTGTTCCATAATGTCTCACTCAAAAAGGCAGATAGCATAAAATTTAATGACTAAAACCAACTGCTATCGAGGTTGCCTTTACATTTTTTATATTGAGCGGCATATCGTTTCGCGCGGCGTTCAACGATTCGAGACACTTTCTTTAACC